>Ga0066793_10000004_pt1 | contig 59237 bp, 48 predicted proteins | sample PersoiDNA2013189_FD_83876 | JGI IMG/M metagenome (GOLD analysis project Ga0066793, IMG submission 83876) | Permafrost soil microbial communities from the Arctic, to analyse light accelerated degradation of dissolved organic matter (DOM) -... | ecosystem: Environmental > Terrestrial > Soil >... | reverse complement strand
GAGCGTGCTGCGCTACAAGGAATCCGAGCGCACCCCCACATAGGGGTCAGGCACCGTCCACCTTTTTGTCCACCCTCCGCTTAGAGTTTCTAACGATTTTGCCTACCATGCTTTTGGAAATTCCACAGTGGTGTGCAATCTCTCTTATTCTGTACGCGTAGATGAAGTAAGCGTCCTCAATAAGTTCATTTCGCCCTCTGGAAGGGTCTTTGAATATGTCCTCAAGATCGCGTCTGGTCGCAGGCTGTAACTCCCGGAGGCGCTCGGGCCCATCATGATTCTCCTCCATCGACTCGTTGATGAACTCCATGTAGGCTGTCCGCGCCAGATCCCGTTCATCCCCGAACAGCGATAACAGGAAGTCGGGTTTCAAGAATCCGGGGTGGCTCCCGCCGAAGGCGGTCTTCTGGTAGCTCGACCATCTCCATGATGCAGGCTGTTTGACAAGGAACGCCCTCACCGGGTTCAGGACGATATAGCAGGACACGGCAAAGAAGTACGCTTCGTTATCAACTATCCTGGAATAAAACCTCCCCTCAAAAAGATGGCCACTTCGCCTCTTTCGCGCATTTACGGCAGCCGCGTATTTCCCATTCAGCCGTTGCATGCCCTGTGACAGGTTCTCGTGTTCGATCTGCACCACAAGATGGTAGTGGTTGTTCATCAGACAGAAAGCGTGGCAGGTCCACCCAAAGTCCTCGACTGTCCGCCCCAGCATCTCAAGGAAGAGCGCACCTTCGTTATCAGAGGTAACGATATCCTGCTGCGCGTTTCCTCGCATAGTTATGTGATAGATGGTGTTGGGCATTTCCAGTCTGGGTTGCCGTGGCATGCTTGAATTGTATCAGCAATACAAGCAAAGAATCAAACGTCGCGGAGCCTTGCGTGGACAAGAAAGTGGACGGTGCCTGACCCCTGCCCGTGATTTGCTATACTAAATAGGCGAACCCCGCGGACCGGTCGGGGTTCGTTGTTCACTGACGAGGTGAAAGATGTCCCTGGTAGTACAGAAGTTCGGCGGAACATCCGTCGGCGACGTAGAAAAGATCAAGAACGTGGCGCGCAGGGTGGCGGCGAGTAAGAAGCGCATCGACCACGTGGTAGTGGTGGTGAGCGCCCTCGGCAAGACCACCGACGAGCTCGTCGAGCTTGCCGGCCAGATATCGAGCTCCCCACCCGAGCGCGAGATGGACATGCTGCTCTCCACCGGCGAGCAGGTCTCCATGGCGCTGCTCGCGATGGCGCTGAACGAGCTCGGACAGGACGCGATAAGCATGACGGGCCAGCAGGTCGAGATGCTGACCGACACCGGCCACACCAATGCCAAGATCAGGCACGTCGGCGCGGACCGCGTCATCCAGGAGCTTCGCAAGGGGCGTGTCGTAGTGGTCGCCGGCTTCCAGGGCGTCACCAGTGAAGGTGAGATCACCACCCTGGGCCGGGGCGGCTCGGACACCACTGCGGTCGCGCTGGCCGCGGCGCTCCACGCCGACTACTGTGAGATATTCACTGATGTCGACGGCGTCTTCACCGCCGACCCCAGGGTCGTCCCCGCGGCGCAGAAGCTCGACACCGTCTCCTACCCGGAGATGCTCGAGATGGCCGCGACCGGCGCGCGGGTCCTCCAATCGCGCTCGGTGGAATACGCCCGCAACTACAATGTACCCCTGCACGTGAGGTCCTCCTTCCACGAAGGAGAGGGGACCTGGGTCAAGAGCGAGGATGAGATCATGGAAAAAGCGATAATCAGCGCCGTCACCCACGACTTCGATGAGGCGAAAGTCACCGTCATCGGCGTCCCGGACCGGCCCGGAGTTGCCGCGCGTCTCTTCGGCGCGCTCGCCGACGCAAACGTCAACGTTGACATGATCATCCAGAACGTGAGCGAGCAGGCACGGACTGACATCTCGTTCACGGTCAGCAGGGACGACCTGGAAAAAGTCCGCCAGGTCGCCGGTGAGATCGGCGATGCGGTGGGGGCGGCCGGCGTCCACTCCGATGACGAGATCGCCAAGATCAGCCTCATCGGCGCCGGGATGCGAACTCACCCCGGCATCGCCGCAGGCATGTTCCAGACGCTCGCTGACAACGACATCAACATCGAGATGATCTCGACGTCGCCGATCAAGATATCCTGCGTGGTGCGGCAGAAAGACGGCGAGAAAGCCGTCCGGAATCTGCACGACTACTTCGGACTGGAGAAGTAGCAGGGGTCCGCACTCGGGCGTGGAAACCGTTTGATAAGCCAAACCGTTACAACCACTAAACGCCTGCCCGCCGAGGCGCATGAGGAATCGACAGGCCGCTGGAGGAGACCATGAGAGAGCCAAGGATTGCCATCGCCGGCGCGACCGGCATGGTTGGCCAGGAGTTCATGAGAATACTGGAGCAGCGCGACTTTCCCGTCGCACGCCTTCGCCTGCTCGCGTCCGAGCGCTCGCGCGGCAAGTCCTTCGACTTCCGCGGCGAGACGCTTCCCGTGGAGGTGCTGGACGAGGAATCGTTCGACGGGATCGACATAGCGCTGTTTTCAGCCGGAGGCTCGATATCCAGTAAGTTCGCGCCCATCGCTGCGGGCGCGGGCGCGGTGGTGATCGACAACTCCAGCGCCTGGCGGATGGACCCCGAGGTGCCCCTGGTCGTCCCCGAGGTGAATCCCGGCGACACTTTCAAGCACAAGGGCATCATCGCGAACCCGAACTGCTCTACTATCCAGATGGTCGTAGTCCTTGACCCGCTTCACAGGGCATTCGGGCTCGAGAGGGTGGTGGTCACCACTTTCCAGTCAGTGTCGGGCACCGGCAAGAATGCGGTCGAGGAGCTGAAGCAGCAGATACTCGATGTCGAGGCCGGCAAAGAGGTAAGCGCCGAAGTCTATCCGCACCAGATCGCCTACAACTGCCTGCCGCACATCGACGTCTTCCTCGATAACGCCTACACAAAGGAAGAGATCAAGATGGTCGAGGAGACCAGAAAGATCATGGGAGTGCCGGGCATGCTGCTGACCGCGACCTGTGTCCGCGTCCCTGTCTTTGTAGGTCACAGCGAGTCGGTCAACTGCCAGTTCAAGAAGCCGGTCGAGGCTGAGGAGGCCAGAGAGGTGTTGCGTCAGGCGCAGGGCGTCGTGGTGATCGATGACCCGTCGCAGGACTCTTACCCGCTTGCCGTCGATTGCGAGGGCAAAGACCCCTCGTACGTCGGAAGGATACGCAAGGACTACTCGGCCGCCAACGCCCTGAACCTCTGGATAGTCAGTGACAACCTGCGAAAGGGCGCAGCGCTCAACGCGGTCCAGATAGCTGAACTCCTGCTTGACTGAAGGCGCTGCGACAAAGCAGAGGGGGCTCATTCCAAATGGAGACGACGTGCCCGCCGGGAGGCACCAGCCCGGGGTGTAACGAGCACCCATCCGCCCCCGTGGTCGCGCGCTGCGTGAGCTGCGGCCGCCTGATGTGCGCTTACTGCCGGCTGGTCTACGGGAACAAGAACTACTGCAAGTCGTGCCTCGATCGCTCAAGGGTGTCCGCTCCCGCCCCGCTGCACTACCACCCGGACCCGGGCTATCCGCCGCCGCACGGGTACCCCTCACAGGGTCCGCCGCCGGGGTACGGCTCACCACCGCCTCCAGGCGCCTGGACGGGCGGGCCTCCGCCTCCGTATTACGGCTATCCTCCGCCGCCCATTCCGTATCGCCCGGCGCGCCCGGTGGTCTTCGAAGGCACGCCCTGGGGTGTCGGCGAAGCCGTCATCATCTTCGGTATCGCTTTCGTCGCGGCTTCTATCCTGTCCGTGCTCGTATACACGGTCCTCAAGAGCGCCTTCGCCACGACCACTGCCGCCTTTCTGCTCATCTTCTTCTCGAGCGCCATCCTCTACGCGTTCCTGCTGGCTGGAACGTTTTACTCTGTCAAGGTGCGGCACGGGAGCCACCTGTCCGCTCTGGGCCTCCGGCTCGAGGGGCTGGGGAAAGGCGTTGGGTGGGGAATAGCAGTGGGGCTCCCGCTTTTCGTAGCAGCCATCCTGGTCTCCTACATTGTGACCAAGCTTTTCGGGCCGACCAACACGGACATGGTCTCCAACTCGGTCAACAAGATCTCCGGCGGGGGCATCAGCCCGTACCTGATACTGCTGCTGGCATTCACCCTGGTCGTACTCGCGCCGGTCTGCGAGGAGATATTCTTCCGCGGCTATCTCTATCCGGCGCTCCGCAACAGGATGGACAAGCAGCCGGCGATGATAGTGAACGGCCTTCTCTTCGCCGCGGCGCACTTCGAGCTCATAGGGTTCCTGCCGCGTTTCCTCCTGGGCTGGGGGCTCTGCTACATTTACGAGCGGAACCGGACTCTCGGCGCTCCGATCACTGGGCACGCGATCTACAACGGCCTCATTCTGTTCCTGGCCCTTTTCTTCCGGCTGTGAGGCCGGCGGCAAGGCTTCTCTGCGTCCCGATCCCTCTCAAGCGCTCGTCTGGCATCGGATATAATCCTCGTTAGCGGCACGCTGTGTAGTACTACGCAAGCCGGGGCAACGCGCAGGGAGCATAGCGACCATGGGACCACAATCCGAGAAGCACGGCGCCCGGGTCGAACTCGATAGATGCCAGGGGTGCGGCAGGTTCATCGGGCCGCACGACGCCGTCTGCGGGCACTGCGGAAGGCCCTGCGCGGCCTTCATCCGTTCCAGGGCAGCCCGTTTCGGGATCACCGCCCAAGACTGCCCCCACTGCCTCGCCGGGTCGGGTCAGCCGTGGGTATGCGTGCGCTGCGGCGCCCCTCTCCCGGTGACCGGCGCTGTGTCGAAGGGCACGAGGCTCGGGCTGGTCTGCATACGGTGCGGCGCTGCGCTGCGCGGAGACGCATACTGCACCTGTTGCGGCGCCCCTGTACGGTCACGCTCGATCAGCCCCTCGAAGCGGGACAAGACCCTACTGGCTTTCGCCCAGTACGACTCTTTCCTGGAGCAGAGAGACCCCAACTACGTTTTCAGGATCAAGAGCACCAGGAAAGCGCGAGTCCTGTTGGCCCTCTTGGTGATAATCGCCGTCCATGTATCGGTCATCGGGACGCTCTTTGTGATCCGCAACGCGGTTGCCGCGCCTCCCGAGCCGCCGGCGACCCCGGTGGAAGCGCTGGCTAATTTCAGGACGTCGGGGGCGACCATCCAAGCGGCCAGAGACCTGGTGCAATACTCAAAGGACGTGTGGAACAGGGTGGCGGCAGAGTCAGTCTCAACAGGGCATTACTTTCTGGCCCTCGTACAGAGTCTCGAGAGACCCGGAACCTTGTCTGACCCCTGGTTGATGACCCCCTTTGACCATGACCAGTCCGCGCAGGCTGCTCTACGGGAGTTTGCCGCTCGCTGTCCCGGGGATTCCGCTTACCGGCTCCATGACTACTCCAACATCAACGACTACGCCGACCTCAAGGCCGGCGGCGGCTCGCCCTTCGTAAAACTGTGGATGTCTTCCTCGCGCGCTTTCTCCAGCCTGCTCACGGAAGCGGCGAAGGAAGTGTCGGGCCATCTCCAGGCCGACCCTGCCAAGTCAGACCCGCTCTGGCTCATACCTCCGCAATCCAATACGGTCTGGGGCACCATCGTACCGATAATCTATACTGTCTCAGGGCCTCTACTCGTCGTGACCTTGCTCGCCCTCTACTTGACCCAACAGCTCGTCAACCGTCCCTTGCGACGGCCGAAGGGGGCGAAGAAGCGATAGACGAGAACGTCAACTACAGGTGTCCCTCATGCGGCCGGAAGCTCGGCCCCGGTGATGCGGTCTGCACCAGTTGCGGGACCTCGTATGTCGGCCGAATCGAAGACAGGGCCGAGAGGTTCGAGGTCAACCGCTTGCGGTGCCTCCATCACTTCGCCCGCGCGACCGGCGGCCAGGTCTGTGTCTGCTGCGGATTGAAAGTCTCTTCAAGTCAGGATACCAGCGGCCGGCGGCTCATGACCCGGGGCGGCGAGTACTGCCACTGCTGCGGCGCGGAGATGGACGGCAGGAGCTACTGCGGCTGCTGCGGCGCGAAGGTCGGCCATGTCACAAGGATCCCGGACAATCCCGAGCTGGTGCTCTGGGAGTTCTCCAAGGTCATGCACGGCTCGAGGATTTCGGAGCATCCCGAGTTGTCAGAAGGGACGAACACCCGCGCCGGGGCGGCTGGGGACTCAGAACCTGAGGCGGTTGTGCTCGATTCGACAGCCACGGTCCGGCCGGCCGGCCCGCGGGTCAGGTGGAGCTACCGGCTCGTCCTCTTCGCCCTGATGCTGATCGCGATGGAGGTCGCCGTCTGCGGTGGCGCGTTCGTGTACATGCACCGCTATCTCGTGCGCCCTTTCAACAAATACGACATCATTGTCGGCGTCAACGGAGTGGAGCGCGTGCCTGTCACCGACCAGCGCCGTACCGTGGCCGTCAACTAGAGCGAGCAGGATGCGCGGGAGCGGGGCCTTTATCTCATCCCGTTCCGCGTTCTGCCACCTCTGGTGCTGCTGCTCACGATCCTGCTGTTCTGGTCGGCCGCGAGAAAGACAGTGCCCCGGCGCCTGGACACGACCCTTGTCAAGAGGTGGACACAGGATGTGAAAGACGATTGACTATGCGGCGGTATAAGAAATATATTTAGGCCGCTGAGGAGCACCTGACCAGGAATTGCCGAAAGGCCCCGAAGCTGCGGGAGCAGGCATTTCCTTTGACACTTTGATGACACAGGTCCCGGTCGAACTGCGCGCTTATCCACGAGGCGGCGAAAGACTCGATGGCGCGCCGGGCTTCCGGGGCGAGCGCCAACATCACGATCTCGTTTGGAGGCAAGGTGCGGCTACAAAAGTATGCGGCTGTCGCGGCCAAGGTCGCCGTAGTAATAGTGCTTCTCGCTGTCGTCTCGGCCGGTTGCGGCGGCGGCTCGGTCCAGGTGGAGATAGGCCGGGTCGGCCCGCGCGCAATCGAGGAGAAGGTAATGGTTGCGGGCAGCCTTCTCTCGGCGAATCCCACCCAGGTAATACCTCAGGTATACGGGCCCGTCGCGCAGGTCTTCGCGCAGGACGGACAACAGGTAACCGCCGGCCAGCCCCTCGTGCAACTCGACACTTCGAGCCTGCAGCAACAGTTGCTCTCCGCCGAGGCGAGCATGGAGTCGATCCAGTCGATCGCCGGGGCTTTCAACAGCATGTCGAGCGCCGCGTCCGGCATCGGCTCGGCGGTCAACTCCGCGCTGTCGAGTGTGGACACCGGGGTCACCAACCTCTATAACCTCGAGAAGATGGTCGTGCCGGCGCTGCCGGCAGACCAGCGTCTCGCCGCGCTCCAGACGATCGAGAGCAGCTACCAGGCGTACCTCGCCAGGGTCAACAACCGCCCGAGCATCTCCACCGGCGGAGGGGGCGGAATGGACACCGGCGCGCAACAGGCCGCGGCCGACAAGTCCATACAGAACGCGCAGAAGAACCTGCAGGCCGCAACCATCGTGGCGCCCGTCTCGGGGACCCTGGTGACCGCGCAGACCGGCGGCTCATCCATCAACAGCCTGATGAGCACGCTCATGAGCAGCTTCAGCGGAATGATCCCCTCCGGCCTGAACCTGTCTTCGCTGTCAGGCCTGTCGGGAGGCCTCGGGAACATAGGGATGCCCTCATCGGGGGCGGTCGTCGCGGGTTCCTTCATCATGCCCGGCACCCCGATATTCACAATCGTCGACCTCAAGAACATGTGCATGACGGCCAAAGTCGACGAGGCGGACATCGCCAAGATCGCCGTGAACCAGCCGACGACTGTCTCGCTCGAAGCGTATCCCGGCAAGCAGTACACGGGGACAGTCATCAAGGTCGCCGACACCGCGACCCAGAACGAGGCGGGGGCGACCGCGTTTGAGGTGACGATCCAGATGAACACCTCGGACGTAAACCTGAAGATCGGCATGACGGGCACAGCGGATGTCGTCACCGCCACCAAGGAGTCGGCCACCGTCGTCCCGATCGACGCCATCGTCGAGAAGAACGGCAAGAAGTACGTCTTCAAGGTCGTCGACGGCAAGGCGCACCTCACCCCGGTGACCGTCGGCCTCACGTCCGAGGACCAGGTCGAGATCGTCGAGGGAGTGAAGGTCGGCGACAAGGTCGTCGTCAAAGGGGTCGAAAAGCTCAAGGACGGCCAGGGGGTCAAGCAATAGCGATCCCGGGGTCGGCCCTCTCTGCCCGCGCACAGACCGATATCCCGGCTGAGCCCCCGCTCTGAATACGCCACCGTTCGAATCGCTGGGACCTCGCCAATCAACCCGGCTCCGCGCATGTTCTAAAGGGCACTCGCGGGAGAGCGGAAGGGGTCCGGAAGGCCAGAGCAGCACATGGATGCCATAGTCGAGGCCACCGACCTGGTTAAACATTACCGGATGGGTGACCAGCTCGTCGAAGCCCTCAGAGGGGCGTCACTCGCAGTCAAACAGGGCGAGTTCCTGGTGATAATGGGCGCCTCGGGCTCCGGCAAGTCCACGCTCATGCAGATAATGGGATGCCTCGACCACCCGACTTCCGGTAAGCTCTTCATCGACGGCGAGGATATCAGCAGGGTGAACTCTTCGCGGCTCGCGGACTTGAGGAACCACAAGATCGGCTTTGTCTTCCAGCAGTTCAATCTCCTTGCGCGCACCACGGCCGTGCACAACGTGGAGCTGCCGCTGCTTTACGGGGGCGTGGGCACGGGCGAGCGCCGGCGGAGAGCCGTCGCGGCTCTCGAGAAGGTCGGGCTTGGCCACCGCCTCGACCACTACCCGAACCAGCTCTCGGGCGGAGAGCAGCAGCGGGTGGCGATAGCGCGGGCGCTCATCAACGAGGCCCCCATCATCATGGCGGACGAGCCGACCGGCAACCTGGACACCCGCTCGGGAATAGATATCCTGAGGATACTGCAAGACCTGAACGTTGCCGGGATCACCCTCGTGATGGTCACGCACGAGCGCGAGGTCGCCGAGCACGGCGACAGGATCGTCCATATCCGCGACGGCAAGATCCGCGGTGAAGAGCCGGTCAAGGTCAAGAGACACATCTCCGAAGCTCCGCCACCAGACGAGGAACCTTCCGCCGAGGAAGACCTGGAAGGCGCGCAAGAGTGAAGATCTTCGAGAGCATACTGACGGCACTGACAGCGCTCAAGGCCAACAAGATGAGGTCCCTGTTGACCATGCTGGGTGTCATCATCGGCGTCGGCTCGGTGATCCTGCTGGTGTCGCTCGGCTCCGGCGCACGCGCGGAGATCACCTCCAGCATCCAGGGGCTCGGGTCCAACCTCATCATCGTGGTCCCGTTCAAGATGGAGCTCGGCGGCAGCATCATGCAGCAGGGAGCGCCTCAATTCGCCACCAACAAGTTCACCCTCAAGACGATCGAAGATATTGGCAAGGCCGTGGGCAACCCCGACATGGTGAGCGGAGAGGTGCAGCGCTCGCTCTACATCAAGGGTCCCACCAAGCGCTTCTTCGGGATGATCATGGGCACCGCGGCCAACGAGTTCGATATCAGGGACATCACCACCACTGAGGGAAGGTACTTCTCGAAAGCCGAAGAGGAGTCCGGCAGGCTCGTGGCCGTCATCGGCAAGACCGTGGCGAATGATCTCTTCGGAGGTCAGGACCCGGTGGGCCAGTACATCGACATCAAGGGCAGAAAGCTCAAGGTGATCGGCATCCAGGAGACGCGGGGCAAGACCCTGGTGTTCGACCAGGACGCGTTCACCTGGGTCCCGATCACCACTGCGATACGGCTGTTCGGGAGCTCGAACCCGAACAACATCGTGGTAAAGGCGGAGTCGACCGACACGGTGCTGCAGGAAGCGAGCAGAATCAAGAACATGCTGGGCAAGACGCTCTCCGCGGATGAGTATTCAGTGATAACCCAGAGCGACATCCTGGGGTTCGCCCAGAACATCACCAAGATCCTGACATACCTGCTGGGAGGGCTCGCGGGGATATCGCTGCTGGTGGGTGGAATCGGGATCATGAACATCATGCTGGTCTCGGTCACTGAGCGGACCCGCGAGATCGGCATCCGCAAGGCGGTGGGCGCGAAGACGAGGGACATCATGCTGCAGTTCCTGGTCGAGGCCGTGACCCTCAGCCTGCTGGGAGGTTTCATCGGGGTGATGCTTGCCATCTTCGGGTCGGTGATCTATCACTGGATGTTCCACCTGAGGGCGCAGGTCACGATATGGATCGTGTTGATGGCGTTCGTGTTCTCGATGCTGGTGGGAATCTTCTTCGGCGTCTACCCTGCGCGCAAGGCATCGCGCCTGGACCCGATTGAATCCCTAAGATACGAATGACGTCGGTCATTTTCCACTTTTCTTTACACTTTTTTCTTCAAGGAATTCACTATCCTGGCGACCCCAGAAGTTGAAAGCCTCAGGAAGTCCGCAATCTCGCGCAACTTATACCCATGTTCGAAATAAGCTGTGCCGACCAACTCGTTGCGATGCCTGTTCGTCGCCCTGAAGATGTCCTCCAGTTCTGGCCTCTCGGGCATGACTGCGCTCTTTTCAGATGCGGCTTTCAGGTGTTTCTCTTCGAGCATGATTTGGAGCCAGGCGCCCACGAACTCTTTGTACTCGGCTCTTGCACTGTCGATCTCGTCCGAAAATAGCGATAAGAGAACCTCGGCAGTTACAAATTCGGCGACGGCGATGCCATCTGCTGTCTGCGCATAGCTGCTCCACGGCCAGGAGGCTGGATGTCTCACGATGTCCGCTTTAACCGGGTTCAGCACTATGTAGCCGGCGGCGATCATGAAATATGCATCGCTGTCTACGACATTCGAGTCAAACCTGTCCTGGAAAAGGTGTCCGCTCTTTCCGTGACGAGCATTGAACGTCCTCGCGTACTGGCCATTGATAAGTTGCATCCCGGAGGAGAGATTAAGCTCGTGTATTCCGAGGAGGAGGTGGTAATGGTTATCCATCAGACTGTAGGCGTGACAGAGCCAGTCCATTTCACGGGTCACCCGACCGAGCAGGTACGTGAAATAGAGGCGGTCCTGGTCGTCGAAGAATATCGTCCGCTGCCCATTCCCCCGGGAAGTGATGTGAAAAATAGTCTCAGGTGCAGTTTCTCTGTAGCGCCGCATGTCCCAATGCTAACAGCAATACAAGCACATCTCAATGATCTGTGCGCCAAAAAGTGTAAAGAAAAGTGGAAAATGACCGACGTGGTTCAGAGGTCGGTGCGGCCGTCGAGCGCTCGGCCCAGGGTGACCTCGTCGGCATACTCGAGATCTCCGCCCACCGGCAGCCCCCGTGCGATCCTCGTCACCCTTACCCCGAGAGGTCGAACGAGCTGCGCCATATACAGGGCAGTGGCTTCTCCTTCGGCGTTCGGGTTGGTGGCGGCGATGAGCTCCGTTACGTTTCCGTCGCGCAACCGGCCGACGAGCTCGCGGAACCTCAGCTCCTCAGGGCCCACCCCATCGATCGGTGAGATCGCCCCACCGAGCACGTGGTAGCGCCCGCGGAACCGCCCGCTCCGCTCTATCGCGATGACGTCCCTGGGCTCCTCGACCACACACAGCACCGTCTCATCCCTTCGCGGGTCCGAGCAGATGGAGCAGCTTTCGCCTTCCGAGATATTGAAGCAGATGGAGCAGAACTTGATTTTGTCTTTGACCTCGACAATGGCCCTCGCGATCTCCACGGCGTCCTGCCTCGGAATGGACAGTAAAAAGAACGCTATCCTCTGCGCCGACTTCGGGCCGATGCCCGGCAGGCTGCAGAGCTGTTCGACGAGGTTCTCGAGGGGGGCCGCGAAATATGCCATGCTTTGACGCTCTCCGCTTGCTCTTAGAGCCCGGGAAGGCCCAAGCCGCCCAGGCCTCCGGTTATCCCGTCCATCCTCTGCGAAGCCATCTCCTTCGAGGCCTCAAGGGCGCCGTTTACTGCCACGAGTATCAGGTCCTCCAGCATTCCCACGTCCTCGGGGTCGAGGACCTGCGGGTCGATCGTGATGCTGTGGATGTTCTGGTGCCCGTCGGCTACCACCTTGACCATGCCACCGCCCGCAGTGTGCTCGACTGTCTCGTCCGCCAGCGCCTCCTGTGCCTCTTCCATCTGCCGCTGGACCTGTTGCAGTTGCTTCATCATGTCCCCGGGGGCCGCCGCTTTCTGCCCCTTGGGCTTGGGATAGTACTTGCCCTTGGACATCTATTTCTTCCCTTCCTTCTGCTGGATGATCTCCCCGTCGAAACTCTCTTTGAGCATCTGCGCGATCTCCGACGAGCTCTTCGCGCCCTCATCGTCGCTAGTTTCCGGCCCGCGGTCTACGGCGTCGTCGGTTGACGCCTCTTCCGCCCCACCGGGCACGCCGGCATCTTCCCGCTTGCTCGGGGCTGTGCTCTCGAGAGGCTCCTCCGCCGCCGCAGGCTCCCCGCCCGGAACCTTCGGCGCTGGTGGCTGTGCCTCCAGGCCCGGCAGTGAATCGCTCGCCGCACGTGCCGGCCTGGTGGTGCTTGTCAACTGGACCTTAACGGACTCTCCGACAAAACGCTGCCATATCTCCTCGACCTTGACGAGGTCTCCCGAATCCTTCAGGGCTTCCATCTGGAACGCCGAATCCGCTCCGAACCCGAGCACCAGATCTCCTCCACCTGAGGAAACGACCCTCGCCTTGGCGAGCAGCGTGTACAGCTTCATCTGGCCCGTGTTCTTGAGCTCGGCAAGCACTGCCATCCATGCCCTTCGGGCCTTCTCCCTGTCGGCCGGTGACACGTCGCCGGCGACCGGCCGCGCGGGGGCACTCTGTGCTGTTCCCGCCTCCGTGGCGGCACGAGCCTCCTCCGCGCCCGGCTTCTCCGAGACGGCCGGCTTCACCGACGGCCTCTCTCTAGCTGGCGGTTTGGGCGCGCTGGGCGCCGCTCCGCGTTCTACCGGGGGCTCGTCGCGCTTCGGTATCACGCCGCCGCCCGCAAGGAGCGCCTCGATCCGCCGCTCGAGCTCATCTATCCGGAAGGTCAGGCCCTCCAGCGTCGCGTCCGCATCAAGGCTTGTGATCTTAACGAGGGCGCACTCGAGCACGAGCCTGGGGTTCTCGCTCCACCTCATCTCGCGGTGCGCGTCGCCCAGCCTCTCCATCAGGCGCAGGACCTCGTGCCTTCGCAGCCCCTTAGCCTGCTCGGTCAGCCGCTCGAAGTGCTCTTCGGTCGCTTCCACTATCTCGGCCGGATTGGCCGCGTTCTGGACCAGGAAGAGCGAGCGCAGGTGCCCGATGAGCGCCTCGACAAAACGGCGCGGGTCTTTCCCGTCCTCGACAAGCGCCCCGACCAGGGTCAGCGTGCCGGGAGTGTCTCGGTTCGCGATCATGTCGACCATCTCGAAGACGAGGCTCGCCTCGACTTCGCCCAGCATCTCCGCGAGCTGCTCCTGCGTCACCCGCTCGCCCGTGAGGTTGGAGATCTGGTCGATGACCCCGATCGCGTCGCGGACAGAACCGTGCGCGTGCTCGGCGATCATGCCCAGGGCGTCAGCGTCTATGTCTATCTCTTCGCGGGACGCGATGTGCTCGAGCAGGTGTTCCATGTCCTGCGCGGAGACCAGGCTGAAATCGAACTTCTGGCACCTCGAGACAATCGTCGGCAGAAGCTTGTGGGGCTCCGTGGTCGCAAGGACGAACACGACGTGGCTGGGAGGCTCCTCGAGGGTCTTCAAGAGCGCGCTCGAAGCCTCCGGGGTCAGCTGGTGTACTTCGTCGACAATATATACCTTCGTCCGCAGCGAGGTGGGCGTGTACGGTATCTTGTCGAGCAGGTCGCGTATCTCGTCAATCTTCCGGTTGCTGGCGGCGTCGATCTCGATGACGTCCATGGCGGTCCCCTCGGAAATGGACACGCAGGCTTCGCAGACCCCGCAGGGCGTCGCCGTCGGCCCCTCCACGCAGTTGATCGCCTTGGCGAGTATCCTGGCAGTGCTGGTCTTGCCGGTGCCTCGCGGCCCTGAGAACAGGTAGGCATGCACGAGTCGCCCGCTGGAAAGGGCGTTCGCCAGGGTGTTGGTCACGCGTCCCTGCCCTACGACCTCGGTGAAAGTCTGGGGCCTCCACTTGCGATACAGAGAGATGTGTTCCATGGGCTTAAGACTTCCCCGTTGTATTGCGTGTCATCACATTAAAGTGACTGTGCACCCACCATCGACCCCAGGAAACGGGCCCTGCTCCGGCAGCCAGCTCCAACCAGGTTGCTCCACGGCACACGAAAGTTTTTGCTTACCGCTGCTTCCTCCCGGACCTGACGGGGTTCACAAATTTTCGTTGCGTGGGACCCAGCCTTCAACACCGCTTACCGTAGCAGTAACAACCGGTCCCAAAGAACCTCCGGTGGGAATTCGGCCCCGCTTTAGCGGTTTGCGGGTTACAGGGCACCGCTAGCTCCCCACCTAGCACAGTCAAACGTAAGTATAGGCGAAAGCGCCCACAGGCGCTACGACGTCGGCCGCTGCCGGCGCCCGGAAACGGGTCCGAAAAGCGGGATTCCCGACGCGATCGGACGGCTGGGATATAATAGTGTTCTGCCGGCCTCCGGGATGGCCCAAACCAGCCCGCGCCGGCGCGTTCCGTTATCGATGTGCTGCGCCGGTGGGGCCTGGCCCCGTGGCGCGGTTGAAGGCGCCCAGAGCAGTTGGAGGGCGTGTGAGACTTTTCAGAAAAGGCTCCTCCGGCCGGGAGGTCAGGGACATACAGGCCCGCCTGGTTTCCGCCGGGTTTCTCGCCGTTGGCGGCGAGGAGCTCGCTGACGGCTACTTCGGCGACGAGACAGACCGCGCGGTGCGGGGGTTTCAGCAGAGCAAAGGCCTGCACGCCGACGGCATCGTGGGCCCGGACACCTGGCCCGCCCTGGTCGACGCGAGCCGCACGCTGGGAAGCCGGTTCCTCTACCTTCGAGAGCCTCAGTTGAGGGGCGACGACGTCACCGACCTCAAACGGCGCTTGAACTCCCTCGGCTTCTACAGCGGCAAAGAGGATGGCGTCCTCGACCACGACACCGCCCTGGCCGTGGAACAGTTCCAGCGCAACAGCGGGCTGATCGCTGACGGAATCGTGGGCACCCGGACCGTCGACGCGCTGCTGAGACTCTCGAGAGTCACAAAGCCCACGAGCGTCGCTTCCGTCCGCGAGTCCGAGAGGGGCCTCCCGACCGGCGGCATCGCCGGCAGGCGCGTCATGCTCGACCCCGGCCACGGCTATCCACCCGACCCGGGCGCGGTCGGCCCTACCGGCCTGCGCGAGAGCGAAGTGGCTGAATCAATAGTCGAGAGGCTTGGCGCCCTCCTGGTCGATTCATCAGCGACGGTATTCTACTCGAGGCGGCACGCGGAGTCCCTGGACGTCGACGAGCGCGCGGCGTTCGCTCACAAGCAGTCTGTCGAGCTCATGGTCTCGATCCACCTGAACTCGTCCGTCGCCCCGGTCGCCCGCGGAGCCTCCTGTTACTACTTCTCGAGCGGACACTACCGCTCGCCTTACGGATACCGGCTGGCGAACCACGTGCAGGACGCCCTGGTCGACGGGTGCGGACTCCTCGACTGTCGCGCCCACGGCCGGGCATACCGGTTGCTGCGCGAGACGCGGATGCCCGTCGTCATCGTTGAGCCTGCGTTCATCACGAACCCCGGAGAGGAAGCCTTGCTCAAGAAGGCGGATTTCCTTGACCGGGTGGCCGGCGCGATTGCGGGCGCCACCGACAAGTACTTCTCGGGCGTCAAGGCCTGCGGCGAAGAATAAGCGCCCCGGCGGCGAGGGCGCGTTTGAAGGCTGTTCTGGCCTGGTATATCATGATTTCTACCCAGCCGTGCCACAGGCGTGGGGGTTCGACGGCAACGAAACCGGTTGAAAGGGACCAGCTTGAGATTCTTCGAGAAGGACCTCCGGATCAAGCTCACGGCCATCCTCCTCGTGTTCATCGTGGTCGCGACGGGCGCCGCCCTGGTCATCAGCTACACGCTCATCACCCACATCATCCGCGACAACACCGAGAGCTCCATGAGCGATGCGGCGCGCCTCACCAGCAACATAGTCGAGGTCGGACTCGACCGCAGGAGCACCCGAATGGCTCTGCTCGCCAGCCTGCCGGAGGTGCGTGACACCGCGACGCCGCCGGCCGCCAGGCTCGCGACTCTCGACCTGTTCAACAACGAGTGGCCGATCGGGCAGGAAGCGGTGTTCGTGGACACCAACGGCAACGTGGTCGCGGGCACGGGCAAGCTGTCCACGATCGCCAACGCCACCGGCACTGGCTGGTTCGACAACGCGCAGTCCGGGGGAGTTTCTTACACGTACATCTACAACCGGGAGGAGCTCACGGGCGCTTTCTTCGAGTCCCCCGTGCTGGCAGTATCCGCTCCGGTGCGTGACAGCAAGGACCAGATCTTCGGCTACGTGGTCGCTTTCACAAACATCAGCGACATCACCAGAGCGGTCGAGAACGTCATGATCGAGAAGACCGGCCACGGTTTCGTGGTCAGCGAAACCGGCGTCGTGGTCGCGGGCAACATCTTTCCCCCGGCGGCAAAGCCCTCTGATCGCGACAAGCGCGAGCTCGAGGGCCTGATCACCAGCATCACGAGCGGGCGCGGAGGTTCGGAGTCCGTAAGGTACGCCGGCAAGGGATACCTGGTCACCTGGACCCCGGTGCAACAGCCGGAGGATACCACCCACCCCGGGCTCGGGTGGTCTGTCGGGGTGGCGGTCCCGACCGCCGAGGCGTACGCCCCCGCAAACGACGTTGCGTTCGCCCTGATGCTGCTCGCGCTGGTGCTCCTTGTCGTCGGCATCATCGCCGCCTTCTTGCTGGGCCGCAGCATCACAAGGCCGATCAACGAGCTCGTGACCAACGCCGAGCGGGTCGGTTCGGGAGACCTCACCGGGGAGGTCGTCATCCGCACGCGCGACCAGATCGGTACGCTTGCCGCGGCGTTCCTGCGCATGCGCGACTACTTGCGCAGCGCCTTGAAGGAAGCCGGTTTCACCGCAGACCAGATGTCGTCCCTGGCCGACGAGCAATCGGCGGGCACCGCTGACGTGTTCTCGAACACCGAGGACATCGTCGAGTCCGTGGTGGTGCTGGCAAAGAACATGGAGTCCCAGACCCAGAAGATCCGCAAGGTCCTCGAGTATTACGAGAGCATGCCCGCGGACGTGAAGTCGCTGCCCCAGGTCGAGGAGGTCAAGCAGCTCCTCACCGACAGCGAGATCCTCGCCGAGGTTGGCGCCGACAAGGCTGTGGAGATCGCTTCGGCTGCGCAGGACCAGCGCTCCGCGGCGCGAGACGTGTCCGCGGCGGCCCGCAGGCTCTCTGAGATGGCGCGCGAGCTCAAGGACATGGTGCAGCGGTTCAAGGTGTAGCGGGCAGGCTTCAGCCTGACCGCACTGCGCATTGGCGCTTCCTATGTTTCAACGGCGTTGCGTCTCGGCAGAGATGCGACACCGTTGTGCCAGCCTGACCACACAGTGCGTTAGCACTTCCACTCTTTCAACGGCGTTGCGTCTCGAAGAGATGCGGGGCCGTTGTGCCAGCCTGACCACACGGTGCATTAGCTATCAATATCTCAAACGGTCTTGAAAACCGTTGAGCATCGGCGATCGAATTCCACCCCAGCGCGCGAAGCGCGTGGGGCGGTTCGCCTCTCCCTCCGCCACTCACAAAATGGCTTGTTCCATCTGATCTCAACACTATGACCATGCTCATCAAGAAAGACTCCAAGTGGTGAGTGCAACGAGTCTGTAGACACGCTGTAGATCAAAACGCCAGAGCAATTCAAATCTAAGACAGGCATAGATAAATCTTGAAGTATCTACGATTATGACCTAATATCGTAGATAAGCGGTTTCTGAATCAGGAGTGCTGAAATGAGAACAGGCCGATATCTGATGCAAGGAAGCGGGCAATCGAAGTACAAGGCATTCGTACCAACCCCGCTTCCGTTCAAGGTCAGAATGGACAATGCCCTGCAAGCCAGACTTTCCGAGGCCGACCTTATGCTGGGCAGGCTCGATGGCATCGCAGAGTTTGTTCCCGATATCGATTTCTTTGTCTTGATGTATATCGGCAAGGAAGCGACTCTGTCGAGCCAGGTTGAAGGCACTCAGGCGACGTTCTCTGATCTTCTTAAGGTGGAAGCAAGGATCGAGGACCCGGAGATCCACGGCGACGTCGATGAGATCCAGAACTATGTCAGGGCCATGGACTACGGGCTGGAACGGCTTGAAACGCTTCCACTTTCTCTGCGGCTCATCAGAGAGATTCACAAGGAGTTGCTGGCCGGCGTACGGGGCGAGGCAAAGACTCCCGGATCCTTCAGGACTAGCCAGAATTGGATTGGCGGAAGGTCTGTCGAGACAGCATCATACGTTCCACCGCCACCGCACGAGGTAGCCCCGTTGCTTCACAACCTGGAGAAGTACATGCACGACCGGGCGCCGGTGCCGGTTCTCATCAAGGCTGCTCTGATGCACCTGCAGTTCGAGGCAATCCATCCCTTCCTGGATGGGAACGGCAGGGTTGGCAGGCTTCTTGTCACGTTCTATCTGTGTCAGCAGGGTGTCTTGCGAAAGCCGCTGCTCTATCTTTCCGAGTACTTTGGGGCCAACAGGAACGAGTACTATGACAGGCTCAGCGCCGGCCACGACAGAGACGACCTGGAGGGCTGGATACGGTTCTTCCTGGACGGGGTTTCTACAACTGCGGTACGAGCAACCGTTACTGCCCGGACGATCGTGGCTTTGCGCCAAGAGGACTTGCAGGCCGTAGCGAGCCTTGGGGCGGTAAGCGAAAAGGCGATCAAGTTGCTCAACCACCTGTATCGAAGCCCACTAGTCCGCATCAAAGATGTCGAAAAGATTGTCAGCCTGAGCAATCCGAATGCTATCGTTCTTATTGACAGGTTGGTTAAGTTAGGGATTCTCGAGGAGATTACCGGTAGAAGAAGGAACAAGATATTTGCTCACTCAAGCTACATAGATGCCTTTACCTCATAACGGCAGGTAAATCCGTTTCTTCCGCCCGCTAGATAAGCGTCCGCCCGTGGTAGATCGAGCTGACCTCCACCTCTCCGTTCGAGGAGTTGAACTTCACGGTCCGCCCGTAGTTGCCGCCCGTGTCCTCACCGATCAGTGGGACCCTGAGCTCCTCGAGCTGCCGCTTGACCGCCTCTATGTTCCGCGCTCCGATGTGCGCCGGGGGCCCGCAGGCCAGCGCGCTCTCCTTGCGCTGCGCCCCGGGTATCTCGAACATCTGGGCCCCGCCGACGATCTTGCACTTGAGGGCGTTCTTGCGCGCGCCTTTTTTCACCAGTTCATCGACCAGGTGCGGCACCGCCGTGTCCGCGAACTTCCCGGCCGCCTCCGCCCCGAGATCTTTGCCCCTGCTCTCGGGCAGCATCACGTGCGCGAGGCCCCCGATTTTCTTAAGCGGGTCGAACATCGCGACCGCCACGCAGGAGCCCAGCCCGAAGCTCGCGAGGATGCTGGAATTCTCCGCGATCTTCAGCTCGGCGACGCCCACGTTCACGACTTCACTCAAATGGCACCCCCAGCCGTTCGAGGATCGTCGCGAGCGTTCCGAGGTCGGGGAAGAGGATCAGGTGGCCCAGTATCTTTATCCCGGAGACCATGAAGTCCGTCTCCACTACGAGGACCTGGTCCTCAGTGGCGCCGAGGTCCACCAGCACGTAGTCGATTATTGCGCCGGCCATGTCCATCGCAAACCCGGGCACGGAGGGCTTGAAGAAGAGTCCCGTCAACTGGCCCAGCGCGCTCAGGTACGCACCGGAGAGTATGCCGCCTGTCTCCTGGAGGGCCGACCTCTTCACGACTCCGATCTCACCGCTCTTGTCCAGTTCGCCCGGGACCATCAACCCCGCGAGGAGCGTGGCGCTCTCCTTCTCGAGCAGCAGGAGGATGCTGCCGGAGCAGTCGCCGGCGATGTTGAGGTAGACGCCTGCGACGGTGGTCTCGGGCCCACCCACCAGGTCGGGCACTCCTACGAGCGGAAGCAGTATCGCCTTGGGAACCGACAGGTCGACCTTCTTGTCCACCATCTGGGACAGGGCGATGGCCGCGTTGCCGGCGCCGATGTTGCCTACCTCTCTCAGCGCGTCGATCTGGATCGCCGACAGCGACCTGTTGCTTTCCTCCGGCGTCATGTGCTTTCCTCTCAGTCCATGGTAAATCTTGTCGACCGTATGTTTACATCAGGCTCGGAATGTCCAGTATCAGCGCGACGCGCCCCGTCCCCAGTATCGTCGCGCCCGCGAACCCCTCCACTCTCTTGAGGAACTTGTCCAGCGTGCTTATCACGATCTCCTGCTGCCCGATCAGCGAATGCACGCCGAGCGCGATGAGCCGGGGGCCGATCTCCGTTATCACCACCGGGAACGGCTCCGCGCCGTTCAACTCGTAAGAGCACTCGAGCAGCCTGTCGAGCCTCAGCAGGGGTATCGTCTCGTCGCGAAGGAATATGGCCTCGTGGCTCTGGACCGTCCGGATGTCCTCGGGGCTGATGACGTGGGTCTCGCGGACCGTGCCGAGAGGCACCGCATAAGTCTCGCCCGCCACCTCCACCATGAGCGCCTGGACGATCGCCAGCGTCAGCGGGAGCTTCAGCGTGACTCGCGTCCCTCTCCCTGGCTCGAAGTCCAGCAGAACGAAGCCGCCTAGAGACTCCGCCTTCGACTTGACCGCATCCATGCCGACGCCGCGGCCCGACACGCCGCTCACCTGCTCGCTGGTCGAGAAGCCGGGCAGGCACAGGACCCTGAGGACGTCATCGCTCGTCAGGCCCCTTCGCTCTTCCTCGGTTATGAGCTTCTTCTGGAGCGCTTTGTCGAAGACCCTCTCCGGCTGGATGCCTTCGCCGTCATCCTCAACCTCGACAGCCACATAGTTGCGGTCCCTGTAGGCGGACAGCTTGACGGTGCCGCGCGACGGCTTGCCCTGCTCGCTACGCCTCTGCGGCGACGCGATGCCATGGTCGACCGCGTTCCTTATCATGTGGATGAGCGGGTCCGATATCTCGTCGAGGATCGTGCGGTCCAGCTCGATCTCTTTTCCTTCGACCACGAAGTCGATCTCTTTGTCCTGCGTCCTCGCGAGGTCGCGCACCATCCTCGGGAACCGGTTGAAGACGTGCTCCACCGGGACCATCCTGGTCTTCATGACCTCGTCCTGCAGCTCGGCGGTCAGCCGCGAGGTCTGGTCAAGAGCCTCGCGCAGGTCCGGGATGTTCGAGCTCGATGCGATCTGGGCGAGCCTGGTCCTGTTGATCACCAGCTCGCCGACGAGGTTCATCAGCGTGTCCAGCCTGGCGATGTTCACCCGTACGCTCTGTGTCTTCCGCGCGACGCTCAAAGGCGCGGCCTTGTCGCCGGCCTTCGCTGCCGAGAGTGTCGAACCGGTTCCGGCCACTTCTTTCGGCTCGTGGACCGTGACCACGGTGACCTTGGCGATCTCGGCGATGGCGAGCAGCGCCTTCTCGATGCGCTCGCCCGTCTCGTGGGTGGCGATCGCCACCTGGAAGCTCGACCCGAACTTCTCGTCTTCAAGCGCTTCGACGGGCGGCATCGAACCCAGCACCTCGCCCATCTGCGCGAGTTTCTTGAAGACCATGAACACGCGCACAGACTTGAGCAGGCACTCCTTGTCGAGCTCCACGGTCAGAAGCATTATTCTCGTGCCGGGAATGGCCGCGTACTTCCTCAGGTCGTTCTCGTCGACCTCCAGTACTCCGGTCGCCGCCTCCACTGCGGGCTTCGGCTCTTCTTTCGGGGCGGGCTCCTCAGCGGTCGGGGGCACCGCCGGCGCTGGCGCTTCTTCCTCAGCGGGAACCGGTTCCGGTTCGGGCGGAGGCTCGGGTGGTGCCGCCTCTTCGACAACGGGCTCGACGACTACTCGTTCCTCCGGTGCCGGTTGCGCCGCAACCGGCTCCTCCGCCACAGACCTTATCTCGGACACCAGGCCGCTGAAGTCGATCTCCTCGGGCCGGTCCTCGGCGATAGCGTTGATGATGGCGCCCAGGGTGTCGAAGCAGGCGAACAGGGTGTCAACGACGCTGGTGGTGACAGGCGTGTCACCGGTCCGCAGGTGCTCGAGGAGGTTCTCCATCTCGTGGGCGAGCTCCGTCAGCTGGTCATATCCCATCGTGGCTGACATGCCCTTGAGGGTGTGGGCGGAGCGGAAGATCTCGGTGACCACGTCCAGGTTCGTGGGGTCGTTCTCTAGCGACAGCAGGAACTTGTTGAGCGCATCCAGGTGTTCCTGCGCCTCGGTGATGAAAAGGTCCTTATACTGGGAGATATCCATCTCCATGCGCACGCCCTCCAGGCGTTAAAGATGGGCGACTACCGCTTCAGCTATCTTCTCGAGGGGCAGTACCTCGTTCACCAGCTTCCGCTCGATCGCCGCCTTCGGCATCCCGAACACGAGGCACGTCTCCTCGTTCTGCGCTATCGTCTCGCCGCCCGCGTCGCGGATCATGCCCAGCCCCATCGCGCCATCGCTCCCCATGCCCGAGAGCAGGACTCCCACCGACCGCTCGCCGTACACCTGGGCGGCGCTCTCCATCGTCACGTCTATCACCGGGCTCGCGCCGTGCCTCGCGACCGTTGGCAGCAGCTTCGTGCGGACGTTGCCCCCGCCGATCTTCTCGAAGACCATGTCCTGTCCGCCCGGCACAACGAGCCCGAGCCCTTCCTCGAGCTCTTCACCGTTCACCGCCTCGCGCACTTCTATGCGTGCCTTTGAGTTCAAGCGCTCTGCGAACGACCCCGTGAACGGCTCCGGCATGTGCTGCACTATCACGAGCGAGGCGGGGAGGTCTTCGGGTAGCGTGGGTATTATCTCCGCGAGAGCCCTCGGCCCCCCGGCTGACGCCCCCATCACCACCAGCCTGCCGCCCCGGGCCCCCTCGCGCCTCACTTTTACTCTCTTGGGTGGCTTGACCTTGCGGGTGCGCTCCCAGATCTCCTTTGCCCGCGACCGCGCGGCAGCCTTGATCTTGTCCAGGACGTCCTCGCGCACCTCGTTCACGGACGTCGGGAACTGGCTCGGCTTCGCTATGAAATCCACCGCGCCGAGCTCGAGGGCCCGCAGCGTCGGGGCCACCCCTTTCTTGACCAGCGCCGAGAGCATGACCACCGGCCGCGGCGATTTCTTCATGATGTACTCGAGCGCACTGAGCCCGTCCATCTCCGGCATGTGTATGTCCATGGTGACTACGTCGGGGTCGAGCTCCTGGGTCATCTTGATCGCCTCGACGCCGTCTCGCGCGACTCCCGCCACCTCCATCTCAGGGTCCTGCGAGATCATATCGGTCAGCAGCTGCCTGACCAGCGCCGAGTCGTCCACTATGAGAACGGTTATCTTCTTCTCCAACTCTGCTGCCCTTCGCCCTTTCAGTCCCTGCTCTAGCCCTCGTCCCCGTGGAGCGCTTTTCGCACCGCCTCCACGACTTTCGCCGGCTGGAACGGCTTGATGATGAAATCTTTCGCGCCCGCCTCGAGGGCCTCGACCACCAGCGGCTGCTGGCCCATCGCGCTGCACATCCGCACCCGTGCCGCCGGGTCTATCTTGATGATGTTCCGCACCGCCTCTATTCCGTCCATCTCGGGCATGACTATGTCCATGGTGACGAGGTCAGGGTGGAGCTCCGCATACTTCTTCACGGCCTCCACGCCGTTCTCTGCCTCCCCCACTATCTCGAAGCCGTCCTTGGAGAGGATGTCCTTGATCATCATCCTCATGAAAAGGGCGTCGTCGACTATCAGAACAGATGGGGCCATTAGATCCTTCCTCCCTTGTCCATGGCACAATCAACGCCAGCCGCACGCGGTGTCATTATTCTTCCTCCGTGGATTGCGACGCGGGCTCAGTCTCCATCTCGCCCAGGTCCATGCGCTCCTCGTCCGAGAGGACCCTGTCCACATCCAGCAGTATCAGGAGCCTGTCGCCGAGCTTCACTACCCCTCTGATGAACGACGACTCCACGTCTCCGCCAGCGAGCGACGGGGACGCCTCGACGTCCTCCTTGTCGATGTTTATCACTTCCGGCAGGTCCACTATCAGACCCGCCTTGACGTCCTGAGCTTCGACCACCACGATCCTCGTGGCCGGGCCGCGCTCGTTTGTCTCTATCCCGAGCCTGGAGGCGAGGTCCACCACGGCGATTATCTGGCCGCGAAGGTTGATTATCCCCTCCACGAACTGCGGCGCCCTGGGCATCCGCGTGATGTCCACCAGCGAGATGACGCCCTCGACCTTCTTGACGTCGACGCCGAACTCCTCGCGCCCCACCCTGAAGGCGACCAGCTGCATCTCCCTGTCGACAGCGTAACCCTTGTCGTCCATCGAGCCTCCCGCCTCAGGTCGTCTTTATGCCCTCGATGATCACGCGCAGCCTGTCCGCGGTCTCCGCGAGCTCCGCCGCCGCCGCGGAGATCTCCTCCATCGACCCGGTCTGCTCCTCGATGGATGCCGAGACCTCCTCGGTGCTTGAAGCAGACTCCTCGGAGATGCTCGCGACGGTGCTGATTATCTCGACCACTTTGTTGGAGCCTTCCGCGATGCTGTCGGTCGCCTGCGATATCGCATGCGTCTCGGCGCCGATGGTCTCCACTGCGTCCTTGATCCGGTTCAGGGCCTGGCCCGCGTCGCCGACCACCTTCGCGCCCTCGTCGGCTTCCTTGGTGCTGTGCTCCATCAACTCGACAGTGGAGTTGATGCTCCTCTTTATCTCCCGGACTATCCCCGCTATCTGGTTGGCCGCTCTTGCGGACCCCTCCGCCAGCTTGCGCACCTCGCCCGCCACCACCGCGAAGCCCTTGCCGTGCTCGCCCGCTCTGGCGGCCTCGATCGCAGCGTTGAGCGCCAGCAGGTTCGTCTGGTCCGCGATGTCAGTGATGACGTCCACTATCAGCCCGATCTGCTCGGACCTCTCGCCCAGGTCGTGCATCGCCCGGGCGCTCGAGCTGGTGGTATCAACCAGCTTGCCCATTGAGTCCGTCGCCCGGCCGACCGCCTCCCCGCCGTCCTCGACGGTCACCCTGGCCTCGAGGCTGTACTTGGCAACCTCGCGGGCGGCTTCGGCGACCCGGTCGATCTCTTCAGCCATCTGGCTGATGGTGGTCGAAGCCAGCATCATCGAGTTGACCTGGTCCTCGGCCCCGCGGGCAAGGCCCGACACGGTGGACGCCGTAGCCTGTACGGCGTCAGACGTCTCTTTCGCCACAGATGCCATCAGGTTGCTGGACCCGGCGACCTCGTCCGAGACCGTGTGCATCTCGTCGACGATCCGGCGAAGCGAGAAGAGCATCTGGTTCAGGGCGACGGATATGGGGCGCAGCTCCGACCGCATGCCGATCTCGACATCGGTGGAGAAGTCGTGCTTGACCAGCTCCCGCGAGAATAACTCGAGCTTCTCGAGCGGGCGCACGTACATCGACACCGCGGCGTACCCCGCGAAAGCCATCGCGATGATGCCCGCCGCAAGGCCGAGCGCGCCTCCGGCTATCCAGACGCCTACCGTCTTGTTCTTGACGAGCACTGCGACAAAAACCAGCCCGGCGGCCGTTGCCGCGGGAAGCGCGACAAAGCCGGTCCTCAAGACAAACCTCTGCGTCATAGAGAGGTTGCCCCACCTGGCCTTGACGCTTGTTTGCGTGGCCTCTTCATTATCCAATTACGCTTCTCCCTTTCGAGTGCGCCGGACCCACGACTTCCTGTCAGACCTTGAAGCCGTCGGTCAGCTCATGCAACTTGGATGCCAGCCTCGCCAGCGCCAGCGACTGATCGGCGACGTCTTCCGTCGAAACCCTCTGCTCGTTGATGGTCGCGGCGACCTCCTGGGTGCTCGCGGCCGTCTCCTGGGCGATCGCGGCAATGTCGTTTATGGCCCCGAACACTCGATCCGTGTTGGCCGCGATGCCCTGTATTGCATCAGATATCTCGGAGGCGGCGTGGGCAGCCGTGCTGGATGAATTCATGATGCCCTCGAGCGCCTCCCGGTCTTATGGGCGACTTCTTGCCCCGTGTCCACACAGCCTGTGCTCTCAGCCATCGATGCGCTAACCCGTCTGGTTTCCGACATTATCTCCCTGATGAGGTGGGAGATCTGCTCGGCTGAGCGCTTGGAGTTCTCTGCGAGCTTCCGCACCTCGCCGGCGACGACCGCGAAGCCCTTCCCGTGCTCCCCGGCCCTGGCCGCCTCGATAGCGGCATTGAGGGCCAGCAGGTTCGTCTGGTCGGCGATATCGGTTATCACGTCGATTATAATCCCAATTTGGGTAAATCTCTCCCCCAGCCCCTCCACGAGGTTCTCCGAACGCTTCACCGATTCGTATATCTCGCTCATGACGCGCGCGGCTTCCTGCGACGCTTCGCCACCGCGCTCCGCGAGCTCGGCGGTGAGCTCACTCTGACGGGCCGAGACCTGCCCCTTGTCGGCGATGCTCTCTACGACCCTGCTGACCTCGCCCATCGCGTGCGACGTGTCCTCGACCTTGCGCGCCTGGTCCTCGCTGCCGGTGGAGATCTGCTCGGCGGCTGATGTCACCTCCTCGATCGAGGAGGACATCCCTTCGATAGAACCCGCAAGAGAGTCGGCGGAGTTGGCGAGCTCGACCGCGATGGTTCTGATCTCGATCATGGATTCCCTCAAGGAAGAGACCATGTCATTTATCGCGTCCGCGAGGTCCCCCATCACGTCCCTGGTAGGGACCGTCACCGTCGCGGTGAGGTCGCCCTTCCCCCTGGCGATGTCGCTCACCTCGGCGATGACCTTTTTCAGTATGCCCGAGAGCCCTTTGTAAGCGACGATCATCGTCACCATCCCCGCGATGACCGTGATGATCAAGATGATGATGTAGGCGATGATGCCGAACCTGACCAGTCCCTTGCCTTCCTGGACAGCGTGGGCAAGTGTCGCTTGCGCGGAGCTGTCGGAGGCGGCAGCGAGGGCGCGCGCCTCGACGTATTTCGCAGAGCTTGCGACCCCATCGATACTGGCGGCGAGAGCCGCGGTCTTACGCGCGAGATCCGATGACACCGGGCTTTCAAATCTCTTGAACTCGATTTCGGCCTTTGCCAGCCTCCGGAGGCCGTCGTCAGTGAGGGCCCGGGCGCGCCCGGTGTTTCCGCCCAGCTCGGCCAGAACCGCCTCGCCGAAGCTCTCCGACGCCTGATCGAGCTGCTCGGAGCCGGCCTTGAGCGCCTGCCCCTGCTGAGTCAGGCTCCGCGCGTTCGAGCTCCGCAGCAGCACGATCCCTCCGACGATGATGAGGGACAGGACGATGCACACCACGACCACGAACGTCTGCGCTATCCTCATCTTGAACGTCGGGACGGTGAGAGCGCGCCATGCCCTTTTAAAGAGTTCAGTCACTGGAGCTCCCAACTCGCCTCAGTCTCCCGCCTGCCGATCGGTCATCGACGAGCATCTGGTAGATCCTCTCCCTGGGGAACACCGGCTTGAAAACCTGCGACGCTTCCTGCCCCAGGGTCTCGGACTTGCCGAGGACCAGGTACCCGTCCCTGAGGATGCTTCTCGACAGGGTCTCGATTATCCGCGTCTGGACCTTCCTGCCGAAGTAGATGAGGACGTTGCGGCAAAGCACCATGTCGAAGTGCCGCGCCTCGCTCTCGGCAAGGAGATTGATCTTCTCGAACCTCACCTTGCGCTTGATCTCGTCCTTGACGCGATACTCCGTCCCCTCCGGCTTCTTCACTATCTCGAAATAGCGGTCGGCCTGCTCCCCCGGCAGCATCTCGAGGTCCTGGTATGTCCCCAGCCGGGCCACGGCCAGGCTCTTCTCGTCGAAGTCCGAGCCGAGGACCCGCACGTTCCACGCCTTGGAGTTGCCGGCCAGCACCTCATCGATGAGCAGGGCCATCGAGTACGGCTCCTCCCCGCTCGCGCAGCCCGCGCTCCATATCCGGAGCGTGCGCGATCCCATACGCGTCTTCGTCTCCACCAGCTCCGGCAGGACCGACTCGCGCAGCCTGGCGTAGACGTCCGGGTCGCGGAAGAACTGCGTGACGTTTATCGTCAGCTCGTTCATCAGCCTTGTGTACTCGTCGGGGTCGCTGCGCAGGATGCGCAGGTAGTCGAGGTAGTCCCGCGCCTCGGTGACGCGCAACCGCACGGCGATCCGCCGCTTGAGGTAGTTTTCCTTGTACTGCTCGCAGTCGAGACCCCTGTCGAGGAAAATCCTCCGCTTCAAAAGTGCAAAGGCCTGATCTTCGCTGAACAAACGCTCCCCCGCTCGTTGAACATCCGACGCTAAATTATATTTCAAAACCCGGCCACTATCCTATCGTGGTCCGGGCGTCGCGCCTCACGGGCGCGCCCCGTGTCAATTGACATCACAACAGCCCTGCGTTACCTTCATTTGAAATCCCGGCCCGCCTGCGCGAGCGGGCTGAAGGAGAGCAACCATGTCACCCGAGATAATCTTCGACCCCTATACAAGCCTTTACTCTGAGGCGAGCGGTCTCATGAGGTCCTCGGCGGTCCGGGACCTGATGAGCGTCATCGGGCGCGCCGACGTAATATCGTTCGGGGGCGGGCTCCCGTTCATCGGCGGCCTGCCGCCAGAGGACATCCGCGGTGTCATGTCCTCCGTGCTCGAGAAAGGGCTGAACGAGGCATTTCAGTACGGGGAGACCGAGGGCCGCGAAGAACTGAAGTCAGCGCTGGTGGAAGTCATGGCAGAGGAAGGGGTGCGAGCCAACCCCGAGCACATCCTGGTCACGACAGGGAGCCAGCAGGCCCTCGACCTCCTCGGGCGCATCTTCATCGACCGCGGTGATACCATCGCGCTCGAAGGCCCTTCGTATCTCGGGGCTCTCACCGCGTTTGTCCCCAACGGTCCAGACATCCTGACGGTGCACCTGGACCAGGAGGGGATGCCCGTGGACGTTCTCGAGCAGGAGCTCGACCGGCGGAAGGGCGCTAAGCCCAAGTTCATATACGTGGTGCCCAACTTCCACAACCCCGCGGGCGTCACCATGACAAAGGAGCGGCGGGTCCGGCTGCTCGCTCTCGCCGAGGCGCGCGACCTGCTGATAATCGAAGACAACCCTTACGGGCTGCTGCGCTTCGAGGGCGAGGGCGCACCCCCGCTCGCGGCGATCGACTCAAAACACGTGGTCTACCTGGGCACACTCTCCAAGATAGTGTCACCGGGCATCAGGACCGGCTGGGTCTTCGGCCCCGCCCCTATTATCGACAGGCTCGCCACGCTCAAGCAGTCGGCCGACCTCTGCTCCTCGTCGCTCAACCAGATGTTCGCGGAGGAGTACATCCGCCAGGGCCTCTGGCACAAGAACATCGAGAACCTGAAGCCGATCTACCGGTCTAGACGCGACGCGATGCTCCGCGCGCTGGAGAAGAACTTCCCGGAGGGCTCGCGCTGGACCAGCCCGCAGGGAGGCCTCTTCATATGGGTAACGCTACCTGCGTTCCTGGATACGGAGAAGATGCTTCCACTGGCGATCAACCAGAAGGTCGCATATGTGCCCGGCACGGCGTTCTACGCCGACGGCTCGGGCGCAAACCAGATGCGCCTCAATTTCAGCTACGCCGATGAGGACCTCATCGCCGAGGGGATCAAGCGCCTCGGCAAGGTCATCCGCAAGGAGATAGAGCTCTACCATTCGTTGGGGCTGGACAAGGGTTAGTCCCACTGCGGGGAGGAGATGGCATGAAGCCGAAGATAGCAGTGCTCATGGGAGGCCGCTCGCTCGAGAGGTCGGTCTCGCTCAAATCGGGGCGCAGGGTCGCGCGCGCGCTCAAAGAGCGCGACTATCCGGTCCTGGAGCTCGACGTCGACGAGTCTCTGGTGCCGACCCTTATGTCAGAGAAGCCCGACCTTGTCTTCATCTCACTACACGGCAAGGGCGGCGAGGACGGCACGGTCCAGGAGCTCCTCGAGATCCTCGGCATCCCGTACACGGGCCCGGGCCCCCTTCCGAGCATCATCGGCTTCAACAAGGTCCTGTCCAAGGAACTCTTCCTCGCCAACGGGATCCCCACGCCGCGTTACTACACCGTCTCCTCATCGACGCTCGAGGAGATGGGCGCTTCGAACCTGTTGCCGGTCGCCTGGGAGAAGCTGGGCTCCCCGGTCGTGGTGAAGCCGGCCGCCCAGGGGAGCGCACTGGGCGTAAAGATCGTGGAAGAGCTTGCGGGCCTGGGCACCGCGCTCATCGAGGCGCTTGCCTATGACGACCGCGTCGTCATGGAGGAGTTCATCAGCGGAACGGAGATCGCCGTCAGCGTCATCGGTGATGACCAGCCTGAGGCGCTTCCAGCGGTCGAAGTCGTGCCGGAGTCGGGGTTCTTCGACTTCGACGCGCGCTACACTGTCGGCAAGACGGAATACTTCGTGCCGGCGCGCCTGAGCGACAAGGTCGCCGCTGAAGCGTCAAGGCTGGCCCTCGAGGCGCACCGCCTTCTCCGCTGCAAAGACCTCTCGCGCGTGGACATGATCATCAGGGACGACCAGCCCTACGTCCTCGAGCTGAACATCAGCCCGGGCATGACCGAGACCAGCCTCCTGCCGCTCGCCGCGGAGGCCGCAGGCATGGACTTCTCGGACCTGGTCGAGCGCCTGGTCGGCCTTGCGCTCTCGTAACAACCAAAAAGAAAGCGGCAGCGCCTCCGCGCCGCCGCTGTTTCCCCTTGCTTCGAGCATCAGTCATCGTGAGCCAGCTCCTGCTCATCGACGTCGTCCATAGCTGCTCTCTCCATGACTCTGCCGGTTATCGCGTCGACTATCCTGCGCAGGTCGCCCATGTTCCGGAACTCGATGACCAGCCGCCCCTTGCGCTTACCGACTGATCCGCGCACGCGCGTTTCCAGGACCTCCTGCACCCTCGCGAACATCTCGAGCGCTTCTTCCGGTGGCAGCGCCTTCATCCTGGCCTCCGGCTCGGGCGCCTTCTCCTCTTCCTCTCCTCCGCCGGCGAGCTCTTCAACCTGCCGAACCGACAGGCCCTCAGAGACGATGCGCGAACAAATCGTGTCCTGCTTGGTCGGCTGGTCCTGGAACGCCAGGAGCGCCCTCGCGTGCCCCGTCGTTATCCGCTCGTCCATGACCTCTTTCTGTATTCGGGGAGGCAGCTGGAGCAGCCTCAGGGTGTTGGTGACAGCCGCCCGGCTCTTCCCGACCCTGCGCGAAAGCTCCTCGTGCGTTATCGCGAAGTCCTCGAGGAGCTGCTGATAGGCATTTGCCTCCTCGATGCCGTTCAGGTCGGACCTGTGAAGGTTCTCGATCAAGGCCATCTCGAGCGAGTCGGTCTCGGTCGATTGCCTGATGACCGCCGGAATCTTATCGAGCCCGGCCGCCTGAGCGGCCCTCCACCTTCTCTCGCCCGCGATGAGCTCGTACTCGGTGCCCACCGCCCTCACGATTATCGGCTGGACGACGCCGAAGGTCTCGATGGATTTGCTCATCTCACCGAGAGCGTCCTTGTCGAATCGCTTGCGAGGCTGCCGGGGGTTCGGCCTGATGTCCTTTACCGGGATCTCTTCAAGCCGGTTCCCCTCCGCTTCCGCTGCCGACCCGATAAGGACGTCCAGACCCTTTCCCAGTCCTCTCTTCGCCACTTTGCACCACTTCCTTCGCAAGCTCCTCGTATGCCCACGCGCCCTTTGATGAGGGCTCGTAGAGTATTATCGGTTTGCCGAACCCGGGGGCCTCGGACAGCCTGACCGTCCTCGGTATCACGGTCTTGAAGGCCATGGTGGGATACTCCCGCCGGACCTCGGCTTCGACATCCTTCGATAGATTGGTCCGCGTATCGAACATGGTCAACAGCACTCCGGCGATGACCAGTTCCGTGTTCACGTGCAGCTTTACACTCTGTATGGTCCTCAGCAAGTATACGAGTCCCTCGAGCGCGTAAAACTCGCACTGTATTGGGATAAGCGTCTCTCCTGCCGCGGCCAGGCTGTTGATCGTCAGCAGCCCCAGTGCAGGCGGGCAGTCTATGACGATGAAATCATAAGAAGAGCGCAGAGGCGCGAGCGCCGCCCTGAGCCTGTTCTCCCTGGAGAGTTCAGCCGCCAGTTCGATCTCGGCAGCCGCAAGGTCAAGTGTGGAAGGCATCACGTCCATGTGCTCGAGGGGGCCCGGCAGGATGACCGAGCGCGCGTCGGCATCCCCGAGCAAGACATCATAGACGCAGTCAGATATCTTTGCCTTCTCGATCCCGACTCCGCTGGTCGCGTTGCCCTGCGGGTCCATGTCCACCATCAGAACCCGCTGCCCCATCGAAGAGAGGCACGCGCTCAGGTTAATGGCAGTGGTAGTCTTGCCCACTCCGCCTTTTTGATTTGTTACCGCTATTATTCTCGCGCCGGCCGGCGCGGAATCTTCGCATTCGGCTTGCTCAGGCAATTTACTCCCCGGTCCGAGCGTCAACGCTCAATATCTTACAACTTCTCGATGACTACAAGCGAGGCTCTGCGCTGTACTCCGAGCGAGTCAGGATACCGCGCGCTTACCGCCTCGACGAGCCTGCCGGACGCCTCCGCAAGTACGGGCTCCGCGGCGGCAATTTCCCGGGATGGGTCGCTTGCTTTGAGAGCGATGTATCTCCCTCGAGGGCTAAGCATATCAAGCGCGACCGGCGCCAGGTCGCGCAGTTTTCCCGCTGCCCGTGACAGGACGATATCGAAGGAACCCGGTGCCTCCAGCGTTTCCGCCCTGGCGTTTTCGACCCGGACATTGCCCAGGTCCAGCGCGCCCGCTACCTCAACGAGGAACGCGGCCTTTCGGGAAGACGATTCGATCAGGGTGATGTGCCAACTCGGGCACGCTATCGCACATGCGATGCCCAGCAACCCTCCTCCGGCGCCTATCTCCGCAACCTTCGCAGGCGCTTCGCATTCGATAACCTGGACGACCGCCAGAGAATCGGCAACGAGGATCGCCTCAGCGCCCGGCAGGCTCCTCGAAACCAGCTTGCCCCATTCGCGATGCCTTTCAAGCATCACCAGATACGAGCCCATCTTTTGGGCTTTGTCATCTGGCTCGCTCACTCCGTTGTAGACGAGTGCTGTTTTTATCAGGTCAATCTGTTTATCTTCCACGCTCTTCCCTGTCGTGTCCTTTCCATCCCAGCTTAAGCCAGTCTTTCTTCTTCGTTTGCCCGAGTCCGAAACCCATGCATCTCCAACAGGTTTGGCCTGAAGCTCGACTTTAACATAAACGCAATTCCTGCCAATTCTTGCCATTTCCTTCTAGAACCTGAACAGGCGAATCCTTCATCCGTTGGCATTCGCTGACCGGACACCCCCGAGGGGGAAGTTCCTCCCTTTCGCCCATTCTGCACTGCGATGTAGCAACCACGTCTGCCGCATATCCTGCCCTATTCTCGTTTGCCGAGGTCGATCCAGCATCTGCTCTGTTCCACGGCATGTCTTTTTTCCACCACCTGGTGCAAACCCCGATATCCACCATTTCCACAGTCTTTCCACAATTATCCGTACTATGCGTTCTCGGAGCATCGACTCCGCCGGTATAGCTTGTTCTCAGTGCATAGGCCGCCCCGACCCTGCATTTTCCGTCGCAGGAGTACTCCTCAGGTTCGAGGCCTGGACCCACCTGCCGCGCTGCTGCGGGTCACCTTCGCCTAGCCAATGCTCACCTGCTGCCTGATGAATCTCTGATCATCTCACCGCCTCGACTGCGAATCCGGTCCCAATCGGGGGAACCGGATGTTTCACGTGGAACCATCTCCAACTCCTGCTTATCAACATTCAGGCTCCGGTTATCAACAAATGTGGATAACCAGGCTCTCCCCCCTTTTTATTTGGCCAGATCTCCCCTGATCCCCGCGCCCTTGTGACAAACAGTGACCTTTATCCACCGGAGCTCTTACGCCCCGGTCTAGTGCGGGCGTGTATGCAAGGTTTGACGGCAGCACTCAAATACTCCGGTCTTTCAGGTCACCTACTGTGTCATGCGGCGCCAATACCTGCGGTCCCTTCTCACCTGATTCCTGTACCTGCCTACTCCCGCGCCAACAGTCTTTTGCCTTGATATCCACATCGTTGTGGATAATCCTTGCTAGCCTACGACGAGCGCCATCCGCAGAGTCCTTCCTGCTTTGCCCGAGTCAGTGCATAACTCTGTATTCGTCCCCTGATTCCTGCGCAATCCGCACCGGGTTCCCATTCTCATTCGCGAGCAGGTTATTCACATCTGCCGCAAACTGTGGAAAACGGAAACGCATCCCTGGATCATCTTCTTCCTTATCGGCAAGACAGGCACTTTATGGCCAAGGGCCCTGGACTCATCTATTGAATAGCTCTACCAGGCCATCCATCGGAAACAGAATTGGAACTTTTCCCCCACTGCCCTTTGCCCAGATCCACCCCAAGCCTCGGTTCCCGGTGGCTTCCTGGTTGGTGAAGGCCGTCGGCTCTCAAGACAGATTTTCTACTTACGTGTGAGCGATAGCGTATATTTTGCCGTTTCTTCGTTCTACGTTCACTTGGCATATACATGAAACTTAAACTAGAACTTCATACTGTTTCCCCCAGCTTTGGAATTCTTTTCGCCAAGAGTTTTTCACGCGGAAACTATTGGCAAGGCCCAGAAGTCATTTTCTCTTGGATATCGGCGTCCCCTTCGACCGGATAGCTATCGTTAAAAAGGGGTGGAACGTCCTCGCTGCCAGGACGCCAGAACAGCTATGAGACGATTTCTGTGATGTGATATAGGTAGGGGTCCGTTCTTCGACCATCGAGAGCAAATAGCAGGTATTTCGTGCATTTTCGCAGATCTTGTTCTTTGGTCTATTTTCGCCCTGTGAACCGAGGTGCCACCTTGGCTAATGCTGGATTCCAACGATCAGGAGGGCCTGTGCTGTTTGGACGAAGCACGTGCCGCAGGCGAGGAGTTCTAGAGTGGCACTTCTAAGAGAGTCTCACGTTGTATTTGCCCTTTTTGGCATGTTTCACGTGGAACTTTTACTTTCGGGGTGTATTACAACCCTGCGATTGGGTTCGTCTCCGGTACTATCGGTCCATACGCCGCTTTCTTTTCGCAGCGCCATGTGGACTATTTTCCGCTCAGCCGCTGACATTGGAGGCATCTCGATGCTTTGCCCCTTCTGCGTAGCATCTCTGGCCGTCTGCTCCGCCAGCTTCTCTACTTTGTCCTTTCTGCGCCTTCGGTACCCTTCCGCGTCAACTACTATCTTCTTTGTCACCTCTCCGGTTCTTCGGCAACCAATGTTTACGATATACTGGAGCGCATCCAACGTGGCCCCACCTTTGCCGATAAGGATGGCAACGTCGTCGCCCCAAATATCTACCAGTACCGAGTCTTCCCGCTCGTGGATCTCGACCATTGCGTCTACGCCGATCATCCTCAGTATCTCTTTGACCATAAGCACCGGTTTATCGCTGCTTTCCCGCGGAATAAACTCTTCTTCCTCAAAATCCTCGCTCTGTGCAACTGGCGCAGGCCTTTGCTCCTGCTCTTCTGTCTCCTCCAGCTCCTCCGGTTCCAGGTCCTGCTTCTGGGCCTTCTGGCCCAGGACCTCCCACTCGCCGATCAGCTCAACCCTTACCCTCGCGCCCTTCCCTCCGAGCCCGAGGAATCCCTTCTGAGACTCTTCGAGGACCTCAACGTTGATATCGTCCCGCTCGAGGCCGAGCTCCTCCAGTGCAATCTGAGTCGCTTCTTCAACCGTTCGGCCGGTATACTCCCATGACGTTTCTTTCATTCGAAGACCTCTCTCACCCAAATCTATTTCTTACGCGTGCCTTTTTTCTTCGCCGGGTACTGTTTGCCCTTGTCTGCTTTCATCGCCGCTGGCTTCGCTCCGGTCTCGTCTGAATCGTTCTGATCCAAGGCAGTGTCGGCAGTCTGCTCCGTTTCGTTCTCAGCCGCAGGCTTCTTTGCGGGCTTTTGAGCCGGCTTCTTGCCCTGGGGCGTACCTGTGGATTTCTTGCCCGCAGGCTTCTTGCCAGCACCGGTCGTGGCTTTGCCGGCTTTACCCTGCGGTGACTTCGCGGGCTTGCCGCCCTTCGTGGCAGCAGCGGGCGCTTTGGTTCCTTTTGCTGCTGCAGGCTTAGCCTCTTCGGGCTTGGGACGCCTCTTGATCCTGACGGCAGTCAGGACTACCGAGCCATAGTCATAGCCCTGGAACCGCCATCGCTCATACCACTTCAATGGATCGCCGGTCTTCAGACGCTGGGCTCGTTTCGTGTCATAGAACCCTTCGGCTTCCAACTGTATATACTGCTGGACTACCATCAGAACGTTGGTGACTATGATGTAGAGGGTTACGCCGGCTGGAAGGATCCACGCAAAAACACCAAAGATGACAGGCATCAACGCCATCATCTTCGCCTGCTTCGGATCGTTCGTCATCATCTTGGCAGAGACGTAGCCGGTCGCTATGGTCAACAGGATCAGCACGATGACCGCAAAGTACTCATGCCCGGTTACGTGCGTTGGAGTCCCCTTGTCGAGAGCCTTGGTCGCGTGCTGCCCTACAGCAAGCACCTTGGGCATATTCACCATGCCGCCTGTCCAGAGGGTCTTCCCTGTTGCGATCAGGTTGCTGATGCCCAGGAAGTAGAAGCTGGTCTTGTAGTGTATGTACGTCGGCGCATTGCGGAGCACCTCGAAGAGGGCGAACAGTATGGGCAGCTGCAGTATCAGCGGCAGGCAACCGCCGAGGGGGCTGACCTTGTTGTCCTTGTACAGCTTCATCATCTCCTGGCCCTGCTTCTCGCGGTCATCCTTGTACTTCTTCTGGATTTCCTTGAGCTGGGGCTGGAGGCGCTGCATGGCGATCATTGATTTGGTCTGCTTTATCGACAGCGGCAGGACAACTACCCTGAACGCGATGGTCAGTAGGATTACGTTCCAGCCAAAGCTGCCGGTGAAGGTGTTGAAGAACTGAAGTATCTTAGCGAAGAACTCGCTTATGGGTCCAAGCAATGGGATTGCTGCAAAATGCAAATTAAACACCGAGCCGATCTAGGGAGGGTCGTACCCGCCTTCAGCGAACGGATGACACCTCATTATCCGGTATAGCCCCTTGGCCGATCCTTTGAGAACCCCGTACTTCATCACAGCCTGCTCGAAATACTCGGAGCAGGACGGGTAATATTTGCACCGCGGCTTCAGGGTCGGAGAAATAAGCTTCCTGTATATATGTATAGGGAACAGCGTTATTCGCCGCCAGGCTCTCGCCCTTTCTTCACGCAAGTCACAGACCTCAACAGTAAGTCGCTTATCTCATTTACCAATATTTGGTAATACACCTTCTCGAGTCCCGGCCGCCCCTCTATGAGGTACCTCTTGCCTGGTTCGAGGAGGTCGCGCTTGTCAAGAACGCTGCCCCTGAGGCGCCTCTTTGCGAGGTTGCGGGCGACCGCGCCCTTGAAACCTCGGCGGGTCACCAGAGCTACTGCGGCATGGTCGGCCTCGTTTGGGACGCTTTCAGAAGTCCAGACAAACACCAGGCTTCCTCGCTGAAGGATTCCGGCCCTTCTTATTGACCTGATCTCCTTCGAGCCGGTGACCCACCGGAGGCCGGGCCCGTCTTCTTCGGGCATTGTGAGCCGCCTCAAACCGTCAGCCGGGCCCTCCCCTTGTCCCTCCTGCGCTTCAGGATCCTACGCCCCGCCTTAGTCTGCATCCGCTTGCGGAAGCCATGCTCTCTTTTTCTTTTGCGTACCTTAGGCTGATATGTTCTTTTCAATGGCTTTCCTCTGGACGTCGGCGTCGGCGATAGAAGCAGGCTAAATTATACTGGAGTCCCCATTGTTGTCAAAGAAGATGAGCGGTACCAGTGCCCGGCATCAAGCGTTTTTCGCACCTCTCCGGGTCCTTTCGCCAGCTTGTTCCTGCGTGACATGGAGATATCACCCTCGAGCCTGAACCCTTTTCGGATGCCTGCATACCGCACAGTGGCGGGGCCTGAGATTGTTGAGTGACCCAGCCTTATGATGCCTATTCAGAAGATTTATAAAGTTGCCACCCAAAACGTATTGCGTTGCTCGCGAGGGCCTTGTTATAATCCTCCGCGCAAGACCCAGGTCAGAGGCCTGGGCTTTTTGCACATTTGGGGGTTTTTCCACAAATGTGGATAAGGTGGTTGATAAACTGCCTCTTTTTGTTGATAACGTTGCCGGTAGGCCCAGACGCGGCATCTGTGCGGGTTGGCGGCGGCTGTTATCCACAGGCTGTGGATAACTTGTGAAGTGCCAGGTCTTCTGGACGGAGTCTCGGATCGGCTCTTGTCTGGTGTCGGCGCAGGGCAAGGGGGGCAACCTGCATGGACCATAACGTAGTGCTCGAGGAGGAGGACCTGGTGGGAATTGAACAGGTCTGGAGCGAGAGCCTGGACAGGGTCGACGGCCAGATACCGGACCACATCTTTTCATCGATGATCTCACCACTGAAGCCTGTTTCTCTGGACGCCGACACGTTCACGATCGGCGCGCCGAGCTCTTTTGCGAAGGACATCATCGCTTCGAAGTACGTGGACATCCTCACGACGGCGGCATCCGCCGCTGCGGGGCACCCGGTCAAAGTCATCCTGACGGTTGCCAGCCCGCCGGAGATGGTCGAGTCGATGGCCATGAGATCTTCTTCGGGCGAGCGCCGGGAGGACGGCCGCCGCCTCACGCCCGAGGAGCCCGGCCTTCCCAAGAAATACACTTTTGACAACTTCGTGGTGGGGGATTCCAACAAGTTCGCTTATCACGCGGCCCTCATGGTCGCCGAGTTCCCGGGGGACAAGTACAATCCGCTGTTCATCTACGGCGGCACCGGCCTTGGAAAGACCCACTTGCTCTACGCCATCAAAGACTATGCCGAGAAGATCACGCCGAGCATCAAGGTCAAGTACGTCCAGACGTCGACTTTCATCGATGAGTTCATCGCGACCATCACAATGAAGCGCGACAAGGCGACCTTCGATCAGAAGTACATCAACAACAAGATCATCCTCTTCGACGACATCCAGGCATTGAGCGGGACCGACGCCACACAGGGCAAGTTCTTCGACATCTTCAACCTGCTCTACGGGTCCAACAGCCACATCGTGCTCTCGAGTGACCGGCCGCCGAGCGAGATCCCGCAGCTGGCGGACCGCATCCGGTCGCGGTTCGAGGGCGGTCTTACCATCGACATCACCCCGCCCGACCTGGAGACCAGGCTCGCCATCCTCTATCTGAAGGCGCGCTCTGAAAACGTGGAGATCCCCGATGACGCGCTGATCTTCATCGCCTCCAAGGTCAAAGACAACATCCGTTCTCTCGAGGGTCTTCTCAACCGGGTGGTTGCCTCGGCCAAGCTGTACGGGCAGCGAATCGACCTGGAGATGGTGCAGGACGTTCTGAAGGACCAGGTCGCCGAGTTCCACCAGTCGAGGACTCCCAGCTCGGACGTGATCCAAACCCTGGTCGCCACCTACTATGACATATCCGTCTACGACCTCAAGGGGAAAAGCCGCTCACGGCCGCTGGTCCACGCGAGGCAGGTCGCGATGTATCTCGTCAGGGAGATGACCGACGCCACGCTCCTCGCCATAGGCGGTCAGTTCGGAGGCAGGGACCACACCACCGTTCTTCACTCATGCAGAAAGATAGAATCGTTGATCAAGACAAAACGCGAGACGTTTCAGGAAGTCACCGAGCTCACAAACATGATCAACAAAGCAAACTGATGCCCCGTTCCCCCTCGTGCTCGTGTGGACAAGCATGTGAAACCCGCGTTGATAAGGCGCTCCCGCGTGCTGGCTCTTACACAATCCTTCAACCGTCCCCGGTCGCCTCGCTCACGCAGACTGCTCGTGGTGTGGACACTCTTGCCCCTTGTCCACGGGTAATCCAGAGCCTCAAAGTCGAGTTTCTGGCTTCAAAAGGGGATATTCAGGCTCTTTTCCACATATCAACAGTCCCTACTATTACTACTAATATAAATATATTTAAATACAGAAGAAAGAATCATGTGCACTGTGAAAAGCTGTCGTGATTCTGATATATAATCTTGACCTGTAAGTCGAGGCAGCAGCTACCAGGGGGAATGTACGAATGATAGTTTCCTGTGAGAAGGAGAAGCTGAACAGTCTTGTTCAGACAGCCTTGAGAGGTGTCTCGAGCAGGGTGACGATGCCCATACTCTCGGGCTTGCTCATAACGGCCGAGGGCGGGCGGATCACCATCAACAGCACCGACCTGGAGATGAGCGTGCGCGCGGAGCTGGAGGCGGAGATCTCCGAGAGCGGTTCGACGGTCGTGTCCGGAAGGCTGCTGGGCGACGTCATCAAGAGCCTCACCTCAGGGACAATCCAGATCGATACCGGAGAGAAGTTCCTCACGGTCAAATCAGCGGGCGGCGAGTACCGCATCCGCGAGATGATGCCGGAGGACTTTCCGCAGATACCGTCATGGGAAGGTTCGTCAGTGGTGAAGGTACCGGGCGGAGAGTTCATGGTCGCGGTACAGCAGACGGCGAGGGCCTCGTCGACAGATGAGAAGAGGCCCGTTCTGACCGGAACCCTGGTGGAGAAGAACGTGGCCGACTCTGTCCTCAAGATGGTTGCGACGGACAGCTACAGGCTGGCGTGGAAAGAAGTGGGCGTCGGCGGAAACGTGGCGGACTGGGAAGACTGCATCATCCCCACAAAGACGATGAACGAAGTGGCGAGGCTGGCCGGCGGAGGGGACGCCGACGTCGAGATGAAGATGCAGGGCAAGCAGGTCATGTTCAAGCTCGGCGACATGGTGATAAGCAGCAGGCTCATCGAGGGACAGTTCCCCAACTACAAGCAGCTGATCCCGAAGGGCGAGAAGACTACCGTGAAAGTGCCGAAGGACGAGATAACAGCAGCGGTGAAGAGAGCCCTGATCTTCGGGCACAACATCAGGATCGGGGTCTACAGCGATCACCTGCGTGTGGCTACCGAGACGCCGGAAGTCGGAGATTCGAAAGAGGAGATACCCGCCGAGGTCGTCGGGGAAGAGATGGAGATAGGCTTTAACGGCACGTACCTGATGGATGCGCTGCCTGGCGTTGAGAGCGACAAGGTGGAGATGCGGCTCGACGACCCGCTGAAGCCCGCGCTCGTGAGGACAGAGGACAGCGAGAAGTACAACTACATCCTCATGCCAGTGAGGCTGAGATAGCACCGCGAATGACCGGCAGGGAACAGCATAGCGGGCGCGACGGACAGGTCGCGTCGAGAACAGCCACTTGATACTGAACAGGCTGGAGCTGTCAAACTTCAGAAACTACACGCGGCAGGACATCGACTTCTCCGAAGGCCGCAACATAATCACCGGCCGCAACGCCCAGGGAAAGAGCAACCTGCTCGAAGCCATCTATTTCCTCTCACACGGCAGATCCAGCAGGGCGCCCAGGCTCAGGGAACTGGTGATGGACGGTGAACAGCAGTCGTCCGTGCGGGCGGCGGTGACTGACGGCGACGACAGGCTGAACCTCAAGATCGCGTTCGGCCCGGGTGGACGAAACGTGGAGTTGAACGGCCAGAAGGTCGAGAGCGGCGCCAGGGCGAGAGGAATATTGAAGTGTGTGCTGTTCGCGCCGGACGACCTGTACCTGGTCAAGGGCGACCCCGGGCGAAGGCGCGAGCTCTTCGACGAGACCATGGAGGAGCTGGGCCCGCTGCCGGCGAACACCGTTCAGCAATACAGGCACGTGCTGAGGCAGAGAAACGCGCTGCTGAGAAGGTGGGAGGAGCAGGGAGCGAACCTGGAGCAGGCGCTCGCCCCGTGGAACGACGCGCTCGTGAAAGCCGGCGCCGCCATGACGGTGGAGCGGCTGGAGATGTTGAAAGGCGTGACGGGTTTCGCCAGCGAAGCATACAGGGCGATCTCCGGGGAGGACAAAGAGCTGGAACTGGATTACCGGGGGACGTTCGAGGTGGCGGGGGCGAGCGAGGAAGAGGTCGCCGAGGCGATGATGGCCGCGCTGGGCCGGCACGTCAGTGAGGAAAAGAGAGCAAGGGCGACGGTTGTAGGTCCACACAGAGACGATGTTGAAATAAGACTGGGGGGTAGAAGAGCGCGGTTCGCAGCTTCGCAGGGAGAACAGCGGACCATCGCGTTCTGCCTCCGCGTCGCTCAGAAGAAGTACCTGCGCGAACGAACGCAGAAAGTGCCGGTGCTCCTCCTCGACGACGTGCTCTCGGAGCTCGACGAGAAGAGGAGAGAGAGGGTCCTGGAGCAGGTCGGAGTGGACAGCCAGGCCCTCATCACGACGACCGAGCTGCCGAGGTCGGTCGAGGTCCCCGGAGACAGGGTCTTCGTTGTCGAAGAAGGGAAGGTGTCGATTGCCTGAGCCCGAGAGCCTGGGCAGCATCATATCGAGGGGCAGGGTCCCGGGCCCGAAGAGAAAGAAGCAGAAGCTCGAGCTGCTGTCGGTCAACTGGAGCCACATCGCGGGGGACAGGATGGCGGAGCACAGCGCCCCGACCAGGCTCATCAGGGGGACGCTCACGGTGTCGGCGGACAGCCCTGCCTGGGCCGCGGAACTGTCGCTGGCCTCCGATAAGATGATGAGGAAGATCGCCGGCATCGTCGCAGATGAATCGATCAAGAAAGTAAGGGTCCAGTCGCGGGCGAGGGCTGGCGATGAAGCCGGCGAGATCGCGCCGAAAGGCCCGGACAAGGGAAATGAGCCAGAGGAACTGCGCGGAAAACTCGGTGAGGACATAGGCGCCCTCGATGACGAAGAGATGCGAAAAGCACTCGAAAGGCTGGTCCGCGCCAGCAGTACAAGCAAGCAAAGCGAGCAAGAGGAAGGTTGATTGCGCCGGATGCGGGATATCATACGGGAAATGTGCGCTTCTAATGATATAATCGGAGCATGAGTTCTGCCCGAGATCGTCGACCATCGAGCCGCAACAATCTCAGTTCTCGTGACCGGTCATACCGTCCTGTGAAGAGGTGGCAATAGTTGGAAGAAAAAGACCTGGAAGAAGCTTACGACGCTAAAAGCATCACCGTCCTCGACGGCCTGGAGGCGGTGCGGAAAAGGCCCGGCATGTACGTGGGGTCGACCGGGACGCGCGGGTTACACCACCTGATCTACGAAGTCGTGGACAACAGCATCGACGAAGCGATGGCCGGTTACTGTACGCACATCTCGGTGACGCTGGAACCGGACGGGTCGGTCACGGTGGTAGACGACGGGCGCGGCATTCCAGTCGGAGACATGCCGAGGTTCAAGAAGTCGGCGGTCGAGGTCGTGCTGACGATGCTGCACGCCGGAGGGAAGTTCGGAGGCGGCGGCTACAAGGTGGCGGGAGGCCTCCACGGAGTCGGCCTCTCGGTCGTTAACGCTCTTTCAGAGCAGCTGCGCGTCGAGGTCCGCAGAGATGGAGGGAAGTACGTCCAGGACTTCGAGCGCGGAAAGCCGGTTTCCAAGTTGGAGAGGGTGGAGGACAGCCTGAAGACCGGCACGACGATAAAGTTCACGCCGGACTCCAGGATATTCGAAGAGATGGAGTTCAAGTACGAGACGATATCGCAGAGGCTGCGCGAGGTCGCTTACCTCAACGCGGGCCTGGAGATCGGCTTGTTCGACCAGAGGACCGAGGACGAGAAAGAGACCATCTACAAGTACAAGGGCGGCATCATCGATTTCGTCCTCTTCCTGAACTCCAGCAAGGAGTCGATACAGAAAAGGGTCACTTACCTGCAGGGCGCCAGAGCCGACGCCGAGGTAGAGGTGGCGCTGCAGTTCAACAACGGATTCCTCGACAATGTCTTCACTTTCACCAACAACATCAACACGCACGAAGGCGGGTCCCACCTGGTCGGGTTCAAGGCGGCCCTCACCAGGACCATCAACGACTACGCCAGGAAGAGCGGGCTGATCAAGGAGAAAGACCCCAGCCTCTCGGGGGACGACGTGCGCGAGGGGCTGACGGCGGTGGTCAGCGTGAAGATGGAGGAGCCGCAGTTCGAGGGGCAGACGAAGACCAAGCTCGGCAACCCGGACATCAAGGGATTCGTCGAGTCGACGGTTAACTCGAAGCTCGCGGAGTTTCTCGAGGAGAACCCGGCCGACGCCAAGAATATAGTCACCAAGGCGCTCACTGCCAGCAGGGCGAGGTCGGCCGCCAGGCAGGCAAGAGAACTGGTAAGGCGGCAGAGCATCCTCGAGAGCAGCACGCTTCCCGGAAAGCTTGCGGACTGTTCCATCAAGGACCCTTCGCTCTGCGAGATCTACTTGGTCGAGGGCGACAGCGCCGGCGGCTCCGCCAAGCAGGCGCGCGACCGGAGCTTCCAGGCGATCCTGCCGCTGAGGGGCAAGATCCTCAACGTCGAGAAGGCGGGACCGAGCAGGGTGTTCGCGTCCCAGGAGATACAGGCCATCATCACCGCCCTCGGTACGAACGTGAGGGACGAGTTCGATATCACCAAGGCGCGCTACCACAGGGCCATCATCATGACCGACGCGGACGTCGACGGCGCCCATATCAGGACGCTGTTGTTGACGTTCTTCTACAGGTACATGCCGGAGCTCATCGACGAAGGCTACATATACGTGGCTCAGCCGCCCCTCTACCGCCTCACCATAAGCAAGAAGCATTTCTACGCCTACGATGAGACCGAGATGGAGCGGGTCATCAAGGAGAACAACGGAAAAAAAGCCCAGGTGCAGCGATTCAAAGGCCTGGGGGAGATGAACCCGGACCAGCTCTGGGAGACGACCATGGACCCGCAGCGGCGCAACCTGCTCCAGGTGAACATAGACGACGCCGTGACCGCGGACCTGGTATTCGACACGCTGATGGGGAGCGACGTCGAGGCGAGGCGCAGCTTCATCCAGGAGCACGCCTCCGACGTCAGGTTCCTGGACATATAGAAGAGCGCCAAGCGGTGTCCCCGGAAAGGAAAAAAGACTGATGATCGACCTTGTCGGCGGGCGGGTAGAACCTGTAGAGCTGGAAGACGAGATGGAGCGCTCGTTCCTCGAGTACGCGATGAGCGTCATCATGCAGCGGGCGCTGCCGGACGTGCGGGACGGCCTCAAGCCCGTGCACAGGCGCATCCTCTACAGCATGAGCGAGTCGGGCCTCGCCCCTAACCAGCCTCACAGGAAGTGCGCCCGCATCGTCGGTGACGTCATGGGCCGCTACCACCCTCATGGCGACGCGGCGATCTACGACACCCTTGTCCGCATGGCACAGGACTTCTCGTACAGGTACGAGCTCGTCGACGGGCACGGGAACTTCGGCTCGGTTGACGGGGACAGCGCCGCTGCCATGCGGTACACCGAGGCGCGGATGGCCGCGGTCGCGCTGGAACTGCTCGAGGACATCAAGAAAGAGACCGTCGACTTCGTCGACAACTACGACGGGTCGATGCAGGAGCCGGTGGTGCTGCCCGGACGCTTCCCCAACCTTCTCGTCAACGGCGCCGCAGGAATCGCCGTCGGCATGGCGACCAACGTGCCGCCGCACAACCTGGGCGAGGTCGTCGACGCCACCTGCGCCTACATAGACGACCCGGAGATAAGCCTCGAGGACCTGATGAGGCACATCAAAGCGCCCGACTTTCCTACTGGTGGAAGGATCATGGGCATGGAAGGGGTGTACCAGGCCTACAGCACAGGCAGGGGCATCATACATGTCAGGGCGAGGGCCCACTTCGAGGAGGTCAAGAGCGGCCGCCAGAGGATCGCGGTCACAGAGCTCCCGTACCAGGTCAACAAGGCGAAGCTCGCCGAGAAGATAGCGGAGCTGGTGAAGGCAAAGACTCTCGCCGGCATCTCGGACCTTCGCGACGAATCGGACCGCAGCGGGATGAGGCTGGTCGTCGAGCTGAAGCGCGAGGCGGACCCCGAGGTCGTGCTCAACCAGCTGTACAAGCACACTCAGATGCAGAACTCCTTCGGGATAATCATGCTCGCGCTCGTTGACGGCGTCCCCAGGACGCTGCCGCTCAAGCAGCTCATCAGGAAGCAGGTGGAGCACAGGCAGGAAGTCATCGTCAGGCGCACGAGGTTCGACCTGAGGAAGGCGGAGGAGCGCGCACACATTCTCGAAGGCTTGCTGATCGCGCTCGACAATCTGGACGAGACCATAGCGCTCATCAGGGCTTCCAAGACCGTGGACGAAGCCAGGGCCGGGCTCATGAAGAGGTTCAAGCTCTCGGAGGAGCAGGCGCAGGCGATACTCGACATGCGGCTGCAGAGGCTCACCGGGCTCGAGCGCCAGAAGGTCAAGGACGAGCTGAAAGAGCTTCAACAGAAGATCAAGGAATACAAAGCGATCCTTGACGACCCGGAGAAAGTGCTCCTGCTCATAAAGGAAGAGCTCCAGGAGATGAAACGCAAGTACGCCGACGAGAGGCGTAGCGAGATCGTCGGCGCTGCCGAAGACCTGTCGATCGAGGACCTCATCGCCGAAGAGGAGATGGTGATAACCATAACGCACTCCGGGTATGCAAAGCGGGTGCCGGTGACCACCTTCAGGAAGCAGAAACGAGGCGGCAAGGGCGTGACCGGGATGGACCTCAAGGAAGGCGACTTCGTCGAGCACCTCTTCATCACGACGACTCACCACTTCATCCTCTTCTTCTCGAACAGGGGAAAGGTCTACAGGCTGAAGGTCCACGAGCTTCCGCTGGGCAGCCGCATCAGCAAAGGCAAAGCGATGGTCAACCTGCTGCCCCTCGAGCAGGGCGAGAAGATCATCGAGGTCATCGCCACCAGGGACTTCAGCCCCGAGATGTTCCTGGTGACAGGGACCAAGAACGGCATAGTCAAGAAAACCCGATTCGACTCATATGATTCGGCGCGCAAAGATGGGATAATAGCGCTCAAGCTGTTCCCGGGAGACGAGATGATCAGGGCCCGGCTCACGAACGGCGGCGAGGAGTTGCTGCTCATCACGGAGCAGGGCCAGGCGATCAAGTTCAACGAGAAGGATTGCCGCCCGATGGGCAGAACGGCGGCGGGCGTCAAAGGCATCACCCTCAACAAGGGCGACATGGTGCTGACCATGGAGGTGCCCCTGGAGGGTTCGGACGTATTCGTCATCACCTCGAACGGCTATGGGAAACGAACATCCGCAAGGCTCTACCCGGTCCACAAGAGAGGCGGCAAGGGCGTCCGGACCATCAAGCTTACCGAGACCAAGGGTGTTCTCGCCGGCGCCAGGATCGTCCGGGACAACCAGGAGCTCTTCGTTGTGTCGCAGGAGGGCATTGTAATACGGGTTCCCATCAACGGGATTCCCAGGACCGGGCGCGCTACGCAAGGCGTAAAGGTCATGAGGGTGCTGGAGAACGACCGGGTAAGCGCGGTCGCCCTCGTGGTCGCCGGCGACGACAGCAACGCGGATGAGGAGTACGACGCGACGGAGGGCGAGGCCGAAGAGGCTGAGGAGTCCGAAGACCGGGAAGAATAGTCCTGGAACGTCTCCACTGCGGCATGCCCCACAGAAGCTGTACCCTCGGGGGCAGGCATGGTAAACCCTAAGAAGCGCAAGACCGAGGCCGCTCCACTGGACCTCGGCGCGTTCACAGACTTCCTCGAGGCGGTCGGCGCCGCCGTCATCGTCCTTTCACCGGACCGAAAGATCCTGCAGATGAACAGCGCCGCCCGCAGGGCGTGGGGCGGCACCGCGGCGCTCGGGAAGGATTGCTACCGGGTGCTGAGAAACTCGAGAGAGGCCTGCGCCGACTGTCCCATTGATGAGGTCGTCGGCGAGGAGCGCTGGGTGAAGCGCGAGATGCGCATGACCACGGCGGACGGCTGGCGCACCCACGAGAACCTCTACATCTACATCGCAGGAGAGACCCAGGACCGGCGCGTGGTAGCAGTGGTGAGCACGGACATCCACGAGACGCGCTCGCTGCAACGCGAGGTCTATAAAGAGAAGGAGCTGTCCCGCGCGCTGCTGGAGTCGGTCAACTCGCTGGTCCTGGGGTTCGATTCCGACGGAACGCTCGAGTTCGTGAATAAGGCGACGGAGAGGTTGAGCGGCTTCACGGAAGCCGAGATAAACGCGGGCGGTGGGGTCAGGACGGTGATACCACCGGACGACCTGGCCAGCGCGGAAGAATATTTCTCCCGGCCCGCGGACGCGCCCCGCTCCTCGGAGCCGGCGCTCATACCGATCCTCACCAAGACTCGCGACAGGAGAATGATCTCCTGGACGTACTCCCCGCTGTTCGTGCCGAACGGCGAGGTCGCCGGCGCGATCGCTCTGGGGCAGGACGTGACCGAAAGGTTCACGCACCGCAAGGACGTCGAGAGGCGCGCGGCAGAGCTCGAGGTCGTGAACGCCTTCCTGGCGAGGGTCGGAGCGTCCACGGACTTCGAGGAGATGCTGGCCCTCTCGATGGAGCAGTTGCTCACGCTGCCTCCATACCGCACGGGCGCGGTTTACGTGCTGGAAGCCGGCGCGACAGAGGCGAGGCTGGTGGCGGAGAGCGGCTTCGAGAAGAGCGTCCCGCCGAAGTCGATCGGCGGCACAGAGAGGGTCTTCCCAGTGACCGCGGTCTATAACAAGAGGATCGAGGTGGCGCCCGCCGGCGCCAGGACGCACCCGCACGTCGAACAGATCAGGAAAGAAGAGGGCCTCGGGGGAATGGTGGCGGTTCCACTCTTCCCGGGAGGTCACCCGGTAGGGATCCTGATGCTGGGCTATGACGGCGAGCGGGCCAAGGAAGAGCTTGGGATGGGCGTGCTGAAGGCCTGCGCCGAAGGGCTCGAGCTCGGCGCGGAGAACGCGTTCCTTCGGCTGAGGGCGGAGCAACGGGCCAGAGAGGCGACCGCGCTTTTCAATGTGAGCCAGCACCTGACCGGCACGCTGGACCTGGGAGTCGCCCTGGGCGAGGTAGCTCGCGACGCGGCGGACCTCCTCGAGGCCGACGCGTGTGGCATCTTCCTGTTGGACAAGGACACCGGGATTCTGAAGCTCGCCGCCGGCTATCCCGAGGGTGCCACGGGTGAAAGGCCCGTGCCGGAGGTGAGCCTCGATGTGCATAAGGCAGGCGCGGAGGTTGCAAGGAGCCTCAAGTCAGTAGCCATCTACGACGTCAAGGCCGACAGCAGGGTTCCCGATTTCATCGCGGACGATTTCGGCGTCAAGTCGTCTCTGCTTGTGCCGCTCTCCGCGGAGGGCACTTTCATGGGCGTCGTCTACACTGCGATGACGACGAGGTACCGGCAGTTCACCGGCCGCGAGGCGCAGCTCATGGAGAGCTTCGCGCGGCAGGCGTCGATCGCCATCAGGAACGCCTCGCTGGTCAACGACCTGCGCGAGTCTGAGGAGCGGTACCGCGCCATCATGGAGAACAGCGGCGTGGGCTTCATCGTCCACGACGGCGAAAACGTGCTGTACGCGAACTCCAGGGCGGGGCAGATACTCGGCTACGACACCAGCCATTTCAAGACCGTCTCCGACATCGTGGAGCTCGCGTCCCCCGAGGAGCGCAAGAGGATGCTCGATGCCCTGGCGCGGAGGATGTCCGGCGACTCGGGCGCTCCTCGCGACTACGACACGCGGCTGAAGAGGAGCGACGGCAGCACTGCGGTCGTCCAGCTCCAGCACACGATGATGACCATGGGCGGGCGCGACGTGGTGCTCGTGGCCGCCAATGACGTGACCGACAGGGTGGAGGCCGAGGAAGCGGTCAGGTCCTCCGAGGAACGATACCGCACGCTGATCGAGTCCTCCCGGGACGCGATCATCATCGCGGACCCGCATGGCACGGTCCTCTTTGCGAACTCCGCGAGTGTCCTGTTCACCGGCAAGAGCGCTCCCTACGTCATCGGCACCAGCATCTATGACTACGTCCATCCGGAAGACAAGTCGACGACGCTCAAGAGGTTCAGGAAGGAATGGGAGACCGGGCGCAGCGTTGCGAGGTTTCCCGTGAGGGCCCTCGTCGAAGGGCAGGAGAAGTTCTTCGAGGTCACCACGGCGATCCTCGGCGACCCCGGGCCGCATGCGAACGTGATGGTGATCATCAGCGACGTGACCGCGAGCCTGCTCGCCCAGTGGAAGCTCGAGGCCTCGGAGGAGAGATACCGCACCATCGTGGAGACGACTCACGACGCCATCGTGTCCGTCAACCGCGCCGGGGAGATACTGTTCGCCAACCGCGCGGTCGAGCCGCTCTTCGGGGTCACCGCGCAGGACGCGGTGGGGGGAAACATCTTCAAGTATGTGCACCCCGACTCGAAAGAGAGTGTCGCCAGGGAGCTCGACCGAGACTTCAAGTCTGGGAAAGCCGAGCCGAACTTCGCGGTGCGCTGCGTCAGGGAAGACGGCACGCCCATCTACGCCGAGGTCAACTCGGGCCTGGTGGGCTGGCCCGGTGAGGACGCGATCGAGATCCTGGTGATAAGGGACGTGACCGAGAGGCACGCACACGAAGAGGAGAGAGAGCAGCGGCTGAAGATCGAAGAGGTGCTCTCCGCGATCACCGTGAAGTTCGTCGACCCCACGGATGTCTACGGCGCGATCCAGGAGGCCCTGGACGACCTCTCGCTCCTGCTTGGCGGCAGCCGGGCCTACTATTTCGAGCTGGCCGGCGACGGTAACACGATCTCCAGGGTGCTCGAGCGAGGCGGCAGCGCGGAGCCATTTGAAGACTCGCTTCTCGGAGAGGACTCCCGGAAGTTCGAGTACCTGACCCCGCGGTTCAGGGCCGGAGAAGAAGTGCTGTTCGAGGACGCCAGCGAGATCCCGGGCGTTGCAGAGCAGGAGTTCGTCAAGACATTTGCGATAACGTCGTTCGCCTCGGTGCCCGTCTTCGCCGGAGAGACTCTCAAGGGGCTGCTCGGATACGCCTCCACCGGGGAGAACAGGGAATGGAACCAGCACGACCTCGAGCTGTTGCGAGAGCTCACGCGGACGATCTCCCGCGCCCTGGAGCGGAAGGAGTTCGTGGAAGAGCTCGGCCGCTCAGAGCAGTTCAGGGCACGGATCACCGAGAGCATCGGTGAGGGCCTGTTCGTGATGCGCAACGGCATCATCACCTGGGCCAACCCCCGCATGAGCGAGCTATCCGGCTACAGCCTCGAGGAGCTCGACGGCAAGACTTCCCGGTTCCTGATGCCGCAGCCCGAGACGTTCGAGGTGGTGGCGGACGAGCTCATCAACACCCTCAACACCAAGGGGGTCTACTCGGCCGAGGACAAGCTCATCAGGAAAGACGGCACGCTCATCGATGTTCAGTTCTACGTCACCACTCTGGGGGTGACCGAAGACGGGGCCGGCGAGGTGCTCGCCGCGGTTCAGGACATCACGGAATCCAAGAAGATGCGCGACGAGGTGGAGGCGGCCGCGGAGGCATACTCGACCCTGTTCTCGAGCGCCGGCGACGCACTGTTCGTCCACACCAGGAACGGAGATATCCTCGACGCCAACGAGACGGCAATCCTCTCCACCGGCTACTCGCGCGAGGCCCTTTTGAAGATGAACATGGTCGACCTGGTGCCAGAGCGCCTCAGGGCTCAATACGGAGAGCTGGAGGGCAATCTCGAAGAGGAGGGCGCTGTCACCTTTGAGACCCGAGTGCTCCGCGAGGACGGGACTATCATACCGGCGGAAGCCACCGCGAGGCTGACCAGGATATGGGGCGAGGTGGTGGTCCTCTCCGCGCTGCGGGACATCAGCGAGCGCAAGAAGGCTGAACGGGAGACCAACCGCCGAGCCGCGCAGCTCGCTTCCTTGAACGAGATAGTCAGGGCCTCGACAAGCTCGCTGAACCTCGACACGGTCGTGGCGGCGATCCTGGGTGAAGCGATCGAGGTGAGCAGGGCGGACGCGGGCATGGTCATACTGGGGAGCCCGGCGTCCCGGAGCCCGGTCATGGCGACGTCGAACAAGTCCTCCGCGAAGTTCCATCCCGCGCTAGGCGAGGCGTCGACCCGTGAACTGATGGTATGGCTGGCCGAGGAGCGCCAGCGGACGGTCCTTGTCGAGCTCCAGGGTGACGACGCGGAGAGCGCGAGCTTCGACTTCACCGGCGCGCTCAAGAGGAGCGGGACTGCGCAGGCACTGCTCATCCCTCTATACAGTGGCGACAAGTCGATCGGCGTGATCGCCCTCGGCACAGACACCCCGGGCGTGTTCGACCCACGTGACTGCGGGTTCTATGACGCCGCGGGAGCGGAGATCGGAGTGTCGATAGAGAACGCCCTCATCTACAAAGAGCTCGCCGCGGAACACGAGAGGCTCTCGCTGCTGTACCGGACGGCACAGAGCATCTCCAGCGAGCTCGAGCTGCAGTCGCTCCTGGACAGGACGGCCGAGGAAGCCGCAAAGGCGGTCGGCTCGCGCGCCGCGCTCATCGGCCTCGTCGAGCCCGGGAACGACGAGTTCGTCTTCAACGCGGCATACAACCTGGACCTCGACCTCCTCGCCGAGATCACCCTGCACACGGACAGCGGGATCGGGGGCGTGGTGGTCAGCACGAAGCGCACCGTGACGATACCGCCCGCGAGCGCGAGGACGCGCGAAGAACGCGAGCTCATCGAAAACGATCCCGTCATAAAGACCACCGGGGTGGATTTCGCGGTGGCGACGCCGCTCATCGCCGGGGACAAGGTCGTCGGCGTCTTCGCGCTGGAAAGGCCGGCCGCCAGCCAGGAGTTCTCCACGGAGGACACCCTGCTCCTGGAGGCCATCGGGAGGCAGGCCGGGGTCGCCATCCAGAACGCGCGGCTGTTCGACGAGACCAGGAGGCACCTGGAGGCCCTCGAGGAAGCGCACCGGGAGCTGATGGTGCTGGACAGGATGAAGTCCGACTTCGTCTCCACGGTGTCCCACGAGCTGCGGTCGCCGCTCGCGGTTATCGAAGGTTTCGCGAAGACCATGGTGGAGCACTTCGACAGGATCGACAGGGAGACCCAGAAAGAGTCTATCGAGATCATCCTCAAGAAATCGATAGCGCTCGAGGGGCTGATCGAGAACATCCTGGACATGTCCCGCATCGAGGAGGGGCGCCTCGAGGTCTACCGCGAGCCGTTCGACATTGTCGATGCGTGCGAGTCTGTCGCCGAGGACCAGGAGCGGGTCGCGGACCTGCACGACGTGCGGGTGGAAGCCGACGGCACCCCTATCCCCGTGATCGCCGACCGCGAGAAAACAGAGGTCGCGGTTGGCAACCTCATACGCAACGCGCTGAAGTTCTCGCCCGAGGGAGGAGCGGTCGTCATTTCGGTGAAAGAATCCCGCGGGATGGCCGAGATAAGCGTGAGCGACGAGGGTATCGGCATAGAGGTCGAGCAGATCGAGCGCATCTTCGACAGGTTCTACCAGGTGGACTCGAGCGAGACACGCTCGTTCCCTGGCTCGGGGCTCGGGCTCTACATCACCCGTGAGCTCGTGCAGTCCATGGGTGGGACCGTCCAGGTGGAGAGCGAGCCGGGCTCGGGCTCGACGTTCACCTTCACCCTCCCGCTGGCGCGCTAGCCCTGGGGGCGCGTTGAAGTTCAACACCATCGAGCACACTGCCGACATCGGGATCGAGGTCGAGGCGGACACCCTTGAAGAGCTTTTTGCGGGCGCGGCGCTTGCGATGTTCTCTATCATGGTCGACGTCGAGGGCGTCGAGCCTGTTGTCTCGAGAGAAGTGAAGCTCGAAGCCGCGGATCTGGGAGAGCTCATGTTCAGGTGGCTGAACGAGCTCATTTTTTTTGTGAGCGCGAAGGGCCTGCTGCTGTCCCGCTTCGAGGTGAAGAGCGTCAGTGACTGCGGCCTCGAGGCGACGGTCGCGGGCGAGCCGGTCGACCCGGCCAGGCACAGCCTGGAGCTCGAGATAAAGGCGGCGACCTATTATGAGCTTGCGGTCGAGAAGAAAGAAGGGACCTGGTTCGCGAGAGCAATCTTCGACGTGTAAGGCACAGCGAGTGGAATGGTGATGGCGATGGAAGGCATCAAGAGGATCGGCGATTACAAGTGGGAAGTCCCGGTCGGGTTCAAGGACGGCATGCGTGTGCCGGGGACGATCTTTGCAGACGAGCGGCTGATCGAGATGGCTTTGCAGGACCGCGCGCTCGAGCAGGTCGCGAACGTGGCTTTCCTCCAGGGCATCGTGTACAGGTCTCTCGCGATGCCGGACATCCACTGGGGCTACGGCTTTCCGATAGGGGGCGTCGCCGCCTTCGGCGAGGACGACGGGGTGGTGTCGCCCGGCGGGGTCGGGTTCGATATCTCCTGCGGTGTGCGGCTGCTGAAGACGAACCTGAGCGAGAGCGACGTCAGGCCCGGGCTGCGGGAACTGATGGCGGCCATGGCCGGCCTGATCCCTCGGGGCCTCGGCACCAGGGGGCAGATCCACTCCACTGAGTCGGTGCTGAGGAAGGTGTTCACCGGCGGCGGCCGCGAGCTGGTGAGGATGGGTTACGGGCGCGAGGAAGACCTCGAGCACACCGAGCGCAACGGGGTGTATCCCGGGGCCGACCCCGACCGGGTAAGCCAGCGGGCTTACGAACGCGGCAAGGACCAGCTGGGCACGATGGGGTCGGGCAACCACTTCATCGAGGTGCAGGCCGTCGAGAAGGTGTTCATGCCGGAGGTGGCCCGCGCCTTCGGGCTCGAGGAGGGGCAGGTCACCGTGATGATCCACTCAGGGTCCCGCGGGCTCGGGCACCAGGTCTGCACGGACTACCTTCAGGTGATGGACCGGGTGGTGAAGAGGCTCGGGTGGGTGCTGCCGGACCGACAGCTCGCCTGCGCCCCCCTGGACAGCAAAGAGGCTGCCGATTACCTGGCGGCGATGGCGTGCGCGTGCAACTATGCCATCGGGAACAGGCAGGCGCTGATGCACTGGACGAGGGTGGCTTTCGAACAACACTTCAAGGGGTCCGACACGGGGCTCGGGATGGAGCTGCTGTACGACGTATCACACAACGTGGCCAGGATGGAGACACACGAGGTCGACGGAAGGAAGCGGCGCGTATGCGTCCACCGGAAGGGCGCTACGGCGTCGTTCCCGGCAGGGCATCCCGAGGTGCCGGCGGCTTACAAGGACGTCGGACAGCCGGTGCTGATCCCGGGCGACATGGGGACCAATTCTTACGTGCTGGTGGGGGCGGAGCAATCGATGCTCGAGAGCTTCGGAAGCACCTGCCATGGCGCGGGGCGGACCATGAGCCGCTCGAAGGCCAGGAAGACCATTCGAGGCGCAGAGCTCCAGGAGCGGCTCGAGCGCCAGGGGATCATCGTGATGGGCGGCAAGCTCTCACTGCTCGCGGAGGAGGCGCCGGAAGCGTACAAGGACGTCACCCGCGTGGTGGACGTATGCGAGGGTGCCGGGCTGTCGAAAAAGGTCGCGATGCTGCGGCCGATGGGGGTGCTGAAGGGCTGAGCAGCGCACTTGCCCGCCACCTGCGATAATGGTACCTTACAAACCCTACGGGCCTATAGCTCAGTTGGTTAGAGCGCACCCCTGATAAGGGTGAGGTCGTTGGTTCGAATCCAACTAGGCCCACCAACAATGACCGCTTTCCCTTTGCTGGTCGCTTTCCTTGCAAATCAAGCACTCGTCTCAATCCCCCCGAGAGTCGCGGTTTGACCGCAACCCTCTGCAGCAATTCATTAACCGCGACATCATCGCGCTGGTTCAGAAAAATGGCACCTCGACAGCAGAGAATTTCTTGAAGAAGTCTTGGTCTACAACCTTCGACCTACTTGAGACTTTTGAGGCATTTCGAGACAACGAGGAACTTCTGCAACAAGACGGAGCCCCATTAACCGGCACACTCGAACACCGGAATATCCTGTGATACCGAAATCCGTCAGCACTGAACGGGTTTCTTGTCGGAACTGACTGCGACCTGGCTCTACTGATACTTGTTGTCAAGAGGGAAATGCCTAAACCCCAAATGGTTGAGAGTTGGTTGAGGGAGGTGAGAGGCAGAACGATTCGCTTGAGGACGCGGAAAAGCCAGGTTTAGTACTAGCAAGTTGAAGCAAAATCTCGGTTGTTTTTGGACGAGAAGGGTCAGAAGGGCTTGACCCCATTGACCCCCTCGGAGAGCAGAGTAACCTCGAGGCAGGACTACGAAAGGAACGGCTGTGGCAATCTCCCTAAAAGAGCGGTTTGAGATTCGCCGGGGGTTGCCGAACATCTTCACAGCCGTCCTTGGCGACCCCCGGTACTTCCTTATTGCAGCGGGTGAGTGATGGCTAAGGACACCTCGGAAAAAGTCATTGAAGCTTTGGGTCGGTCCATACTCTATCGACGGCGGCTGGCCACGGGTGTGCCTGCCCTTGAGCGGAGAGCTGCCAAGCTCTTAGCAGAGGCGGAAACCACCATGGCTTGCGGAGAGACCATCATGCTGAGCATCGAGGATGGCCAGTTGCAAGTCCGTCCACTCCCGAACGTGGACCCGCTCCAGATGACTGTTTGGGAGTCTGCTGAGCAAGAGCATTGGCACAAGCAATCAACGGCGGCGGGTAATGATGAACTCGGAGGCGAGTGTGGCAGCGAATAGAAAGCCACGAATCAAGAGGCAGGTGTGTACCAACTGCTTCAAGCAGTCCTGTAGTTCCTGCCCGACCTTCGCTGAGTACCGCTGCGACCTCTGCAGGCATAAATCCTGCCAGTATTGTGAACCGTTCCTCTACCTCCTGATGGTCCTCGAAAACCTACAGGCCAAGCCCGAACTGGAGGCTACGTTTTGGCCGAAGTGAAAATCGAGAAACCCGAAGTTGAAAAACCGTCCATTCCTCCCGGTGAGTTGGGTCTTCCACCGCTGGAGGCACTTCAAGAGGCTGGTGAACTCTCAAGAAGGTTCAACTTCCCCGACACTCCGCGACCCTGCTTCCCCTCTATGCTGGCGAACGGGGGTGCCGTCGACCGGCACAAACTATTACATCAGGTCGCCAGTGAACTCATCGGCAAGCACAACCTCCCCGAGGAGCAAGTGCTTGCCTTCCTCTTGGAGGTCAACAGCACCATGGCCAACCCGGAGGAACGCATAGGCTACATCCACCGCATGGTTCGGAACATGGGGAAAAAGGCCAACATCTACTACTACGCCTGCCACAACGAACTACTCCAACAGTACTGCATAGGTTCAGATGACTGCCCGTATTTCAAGGGTAAATACCGCTGGAAAAACCACCCTATCAATCTAGAGAACTTCCTCAAGGCTGGTTGGCTTCGTGTTTTACGCTCACAGGAGACCAACGTCTGGTTCGCCATCTACCATCTCTACAAGATAAAGGGTCTCGGTCCGTCCCAGTCGCTGTTCTTCACATTCTCGGAAGTGGAACGTGTCGGGAGTGTAGGCAGGAAATACATCCGGGGCAATCTTGAACGCCTTCAGGCTTTTGGCCTTATCACTGACCTCGAAATCCAGTCCGTGGGGGTTACGGCTTCTGACGGCTATGGCAGGCATTACAGTCTCAAACTCCCCCCGGTGTTGCCTCATCCACCCCTGAAACCCGGTAAGCCCCCTCCGGGTAGGTCTAATAATATAAACACGGATACGTCCTATGGTGGTCAAAAAGCCCAGCCTAATGTTGTCCAAAAGCCCAGCCTCGCCCCATCCGAGGAAGCCCCCGAATCAGATGACCGGGAGTCTTATGGTGGTCAAAAAGCCCAGCCTACGGAGGTCAGATGAACCCTACAGCGCTCCACATATGGAAAGAAGCCGTGGACCACTGCGTCGCGGTCAGCAGGGAGACCGACAAGCCAGGGGAGTGGTACGAGGTCTACGGCCCCGACGACCACGTCCACTACGTCTACCAAACGCCAAGCGGCAAACAGTTCTCCTGCCTCGGGGCCTCTCCGGTGGCATGCAGGTTGGCCCGTGATTGGTGGCGGCAGAGTGGTTGCCCAAGTTTGCTCAATCAACCATTTGCGAGATAGGAGGTAGCGATGGAAATAATGATTCCCTTGTTCTGCGAATTCCCGTATGGCTGGCTGCCAATCGACCCAGCAAGCAAGGACCCGCTCTTGAACTGCAGTACCTGCTGGGAGGTCGGCCAGCTACGAGAGGGTCGGTGGACCCGCGACGGGTTTGAGTGTGCTGAGTGTGTAATGGAGGCCACGAAGAGAATTGAGAGGGCTTGGGAGGACATGGAGCGCATCCTCGAGGACATACGGAATAGGAAGAGTGAAGAAAGGAGACTGAAGGTGGGAACACGACGGAGGGAAGATAAGAAGGCGGCGAGATGACGCTCAAGCGGGTAGCCGGTGACTTCCAAAACAAGCGGCCCGCGAAAAAGAAAGGAAACTAGGATGGAGATATTGCTTGTCGGCAAGCGTGACTACTCCACGGCCCGAGAGTTGTTCCCCGACCGAGACCCCGATACCATGGCCGACGCCGTTGTTGCCGTGGTTTTTCAGAACCTGGTGGGGGACTGGCTGAAGGACAACTACCCTGAGGTTAAAAGCAGTTACTTGGTCAGCAAAACAGGCGATGACTATCTTGATGGGCCGGGTGTGTACATCAAAGGCGTTGAAGATGATGAGGCGGCACGGGTCAAGAGGGAAATCGAGGACTTGTTGGCTGCCGAGGGAGACAACTACGTTAGGTCCTACTTTGGCAAGTGAGGGGACGTCATGTCGTTAGGTCGAGGTAACATCAATATGACAGCAAGAAGAACCAGAGGAGGCGAGTTGAACGATGCGATGGATATTTTTAGCCGTGGCCGGACTCGCCATCCTAGTTCTCGCCTGCATCGGCTGGCAGCAGGTGCTCGTTGGGCTGGCGGGGGTTGTCGCGTTTCGCCTCGTCTGGAGTGCGTTGACGTTCGAGTAAACAGGTGGCAGCAATGGGTGCTCAGGCGGTTGGAGGCAGGTTTGCCAGTAGTGGCCGAAAGGCCCGTGTACTTCGACGGGTGCTGGCGAGGCTCAGTTGTGGCTTCAGGAGTCACTAGGTAGAGGTGGTCGAGATGGGAACGCGAGGGGAACGAACAGTAAAACAATCCAGCAGTGAGTCATCGCCAGGGAACTTCCTATCCCGAGACGACTACCTGCAGAGGCTCAAGGACGGCGGAATGCAGGTCAGGGTCAAACGCAGCGCCTTGGCGAATGATTGGATACACGTCAAGCAGGGACAGCTCTCAGCTCAAATCCGTTTCTTCGAGGTGCTTCCGAGCATGGCATAGATGGAGGTCGGATTAGCAAGCTCTGGATAAGCGATGGGAAGAGAGCCTTGGTCGAATTTGACCGAGGCTGGAGTGTTGAGCCGCCGAAGTCTAGCCCCGTCCTTAAGTTCTTCAACTCGCTGGTTG
>Ga0066793_10000003_pt1 | contig 65839 bp, 62 predicted proteins | sample PersoiDNA2013189_FD_83876 | JGI IMG/M metagenome (GOLD analysis project Ga0066793, IMG submission 83876) | Permafrost soil microbial communities from the Arctic, to analyse light accelerated degradation of dissolved organic matter (DOM) -... | ecosystem: Environmental > Terrestrial > Soil >... | reverse complement strand
CCCAGGCTCCCCCAGCTCAGAAACAAGCTGTTGCCCCGCCCGCCGCGAAGAAAGCCGCGGCTCTGGCAACACGCTTTTCGGCCGGGGCCGCCGGCTTCTCGGCTTTCTTCGCGGCGGGTTTCTTGGCGGCTGCCTTCTCGGCCTTCTTTGCCGCAGGCTTCCTGGCAGCCGGCTTCTCGGCTTTCTTCGCGGCGGGTTTCTTGGCGGCTGCCTTCTTTGCTACCGGTTTCTTGGCGGCTGCCTTCTTTGCTACCGGTTTCTTGGCGACCGGTTTCTTGGCGGCCGGCTTCTTGGCCGCCTTCTTCTTCTTGGGCTTCTCGATCTTCACCAGCTCGCGACCGAACGACCCCCTGACCTTGTTCGCGTCCTCCTGGGACACTGAAGAGAGGTTGGTCGGAGCGGGAATCTCCAGCTTTCGCAGCCTGTCGGAGACCTCCCGGTTCGACTTCCTTAATTCAGTTGCAAGCTCGTGAACTCTTATTGTCTTGGCCAACTTTACCTGCTCTCCCTGGAAAGCAGCTCTATCCTTTCATAGACCTCTTCAGGGACTTTCGCGTGCAGGGCCCTGTCAATGCCGCCCTTCTCGCGCGCTCTGAGGCGGCACGCTTCCTCGCTGCAGACGTACGCGCCGCGCCCCTGTAACTTAACATCACCCCGCGTGACCCTCCAACCTCCTGAATCGCCCACCCGGATCAGCTCGCTCTTTGGCCTGACGGCGCCGCAGGCGACACATTTCCTCATGGGACATGCCAAATCAGGCGCCTTCTTCTCCGTCTCCTTCGGCGGGTCCCTCAACGCCATCCGGCTCGGCCGCCTCCTGGGCGGCTTCGGCCACAGCGGCTGCTACCTCGCTATCGGCGACCGGGGCCTCGAGCACTTCGATGAGCTCCTCTTCGCCTTCGGTCAACGGCTCGAGACTCGCGGCCTCGTCCGCCTCGGCCTCTTCGACGGCTTCGACTAGTTCCTCAACCTCTTCAACGACCTCGATGGCCTCAGCCTCTTCGACGGCCTCGACCAGTTCCTCGGCCTCTTCGGCCCCTTCAGGCGCCGCGGCCGCCGCGGCCTCCTCGAGGGGGGTCACCTCTTCTACCGTCACCGTTCCGGCCTCGATCATCTCACCCATCTTCTGGTGAGCGGGCATGCCGCAGAAGTCGGAGCCCGGCTTCGCCTTGTTCTTGCATCGGCGGCCCGAGGACGTGATGGCCCGGCACTGCCTGCAGTCATCGTCCGTCTGGCCCGCAAGCTCTCTCTCGGCCCTGATCGCCGCCGCCTCCATCGCCTGAGACTCGGAGAGTATGTCGATCCTCCAGCCGGTCAGCTTGGCCGCCAGCCTCGCGTTCTGGCCTTCCTTGCCGATGGCAAGAGAAAGCTGGTTGTCCGGGACTATCACCTCGGCGGTGAGGTTGTCCGGGTCCACGATCACCTCTTTGACCTTGGCCGGGCTTATAGCGTTGGCGACGAACTGGGCAGGGTCTTCTTTCCATTCGACGATGTCGACCTTCTCGCCGCGTAGCTCGCTCACGATCATCCGCACCCTGGACCCCTTGGCGCCCACGCAGGCGCCGACGGGGTCGACGTTGCTGTCATTTGACGCCACGGCAACCTTGGAGCGCTGTCCGCCCTCCCTGGCGACCGCCTTTATCTCGACCAGCCCCTCGTAGATCTCCGGGACCTCGAGTTCGAACAGCCGCTTGAGCAAGCCCGGGTGAGTGCGGGAGACCATGATCTGCGGCCCCTTGGTGGTCCGCCTCACGTCCACTATGTAAGTCTTGATCCTCGCCCCGTGCTCGTACCTCTCTCCTCGCACCTGCTCACTCGGCGGCAGCAGCGCCTCGACCTTGCCCAGGTCGACAAGCGTGTAACGCTGGTCGCTCTGCTGCACAATGCCGGTGACTATGTCGCCTTCGCGTCCGTGATACTCGTCGAACATGAGCTCGCGCTCAGCCTCCCGGATGCGCTGTATGATGACCTGCTTGGCGGTCTGCGCCGCGATGCGGCCGAAGTTCTCGGGGGTCACCTCCACCTCTTCAGGCTCGCCCGCCTCGTTGGGGCGTGTCTCGAAGACGCTGATTTCGCCGCTCTCCTCGTCTATGTCTATCCTGGCGTCGATCTCTTCCTCTTCCTCGCCGGCGCAGTAGTTCTTCTTGTAAGACGTCAGGAGCGCGTCCTTGAGAGCATCAAGGACCGTCTCGACGCCCAGGCCCTTCTCGCGCTCGATCTGTTTCAACGCGTCCATCAATTTGAACTTCACTTCTAACACTTCCTGGTTGCCGCTACCACGGCAGCTCGGGGTCCAGGCGGGCAGACGCTATTGCCTCGTATTTGAGGTCCATCTGCTCTGCGCCGAGGTCCAGCTTGACCGATTCCTCCCCGGCATCCCTCACGATGCCCCTGAAGCTCCGGCGGCCCTCGTACGGCTGCCGCAGGTTCACCTTCACGCGCTTCCCGACGCTTCTCGCGAAATCCGCGGGCCTCTTGAGAGGCCTGTCGAGGCCGGGGCTCATGACCTCCAGTACGTACGGCCCCGGAACCACGTCCTCCCGGTCCAGCACCTGGGCGATCATATCGCTTGCCGACGCGCAGTCCTCGAGCGTCACCCCGCCTCGGGAGTCCACGGAAATCCGCAAAAAAGTGCGACCCCTATCCCTGGTGATGCCGACGTCCACGACCTCCAGCGATAAACCTCGCATCAGGTCTCCGGTCGCCTCGACCACCCTGTCGTAAAGGTCGCCGCCCTTCACGGTGCTCCCTCCCGGAAGGCGCTACGGTAAATAAAAAGTGGGCAACCTCGCCCACTCAAAAAGAGCGCTTTCACAATTCATAATTAGGTTAGCACAAAGAGGGCTTTCACGCAACGTCGCGGAGCGTGCCGCGGGACTGTTTCTGGCAGGCGGATATCAGCCGAAAAGGGCTACTTTCAGCATCAGGCTGGAGGGCGCGGTGGAGGGCGTGGTAGTGGTCGTCGTCGACGGGGCCAGCATCCAGACCAGGAGCAGTGTGGTGACGGCGAAGACGATGCCCAGTACTATCGTTATGCGGTCCAGGTTCTTCTCGACGATGGAGGACCCCGAGAACAGGCTGGCGCTCGAGCCTCCCAGCACGCTCGCGAGCCCTCCGCCTTTCCCCGAGTGCAGCAGGACAGACACTATCAGCGCGGCGGACACGGTTATGTGGATTATCAGAACGATTACCTTAAATACGCCCATAACATGTGATTGTAGGGTTAAGGCCCGGCGCGCGCAACCGGAACGAACAACGAGCGGCCGGTCATCTCGCGCGGCTGCGGCAGCCCGATCTCCTCCAGCACCGTAGGCGCGATGTCCCCCAGCGAGCCCCCTGACCGCAGTGCGCGCTTCTCCGGCGTCACGTTTATGAACGGGACGGGCGAAGTGGAGTGGGCAGTGCAGACGTGGTGGTGCTCGAGCATCTGGTCCGCGTTCCCGTGGTCGGCCGTGATAAAGCCGGCGCCGCCGGCCTCGAGGACCGCGTCGAGTACTTTCCCCACGCAGGCGTCCACGGTCTCGACCGCTTTCACGGCGGCGTCCATGAAGCCGGTGTGCCCCACCATGTCGCAGTTGGCGAAATTGAGGACGATGAAGTCGTAGGCGCCGCCGCGCACGCGCCGCACCGCCTCCTCAGCGACCTCGGCCGCGCTCATCTCGGGCTTCATGTCGTAGGTCGCCACCTTCGGCGAAGGGATCAGCACCCTGTCCTCCCCCGGCTTGGGCTCCTCGATACCGCCGTTGAAAAAGTAGGTCACGTGAGCGTACTTCTCAGTTTCCGCTATGTGGAGCTGGGTCTTGTGGTTGGCGGCGAGGACGTCGGCGAGGGTCATCTTCACCTTCTCTGGCGGGAAGGCGACGACCACGCCGTACTGGTCGTCGTACTCGGTCATGGTCACCAGGTAAGGAAAGACTGCTTCCCCCCTGTCGAACCTGTCAAAGCTCTTCTCGATGAGAGCCTCCGTGAGCTGCCTCGGCCGGTCCGGCCTGAAGTTGAAGAAGATCACCGAGTCCAACGGCGCCATGGGCACACGCTCTCCGACCACCCTGGGGAGGAGGAACTCGTCGTCCTTGCCCTCGCTGTAGGAATCGTTGACGGCGTCCACCCCGGTGGCGACGGACGTCCCCTCCGCGTGGACGATGGCATCGTAGGACAGCCTTGTGCGCTCCCACCTGTTATCGCGGTCCATCGCGTAGTAGCGCCCGGCGATGGTGCGGATCTTTCCCACCCCGTCAGTGGCGTATGCGTCCAGCTCTTCGACGTACTTGAGGGCGCTCCGGGGCGGCACGTCCCTGCCGTCCAGGAAAGCATGGGTGACCACCCGGCTGAGCCCGGCGTCGCGCGCCATGTCGATAAGCGCGAACAGGTGCCTGATGTGACTGTGGACCCCGCCGTCGGACAGCAGGCCCAGCAGGTGGAGCGTCCCGCCTGTCTCTTTCGCGCGTTCGATGGCGCTCCGCAGTGCCTTGTTCCTGAAGAAAGAGCCGTCGTCGATCGCGTAATTGATGCGCTGGTAATCCTGGAGGACCAGCCGTCCGGCCCCGATATTGAGGTGCCCCACCTCGGAGTTGCCCATCTGTCCCGCGGGGAGCCCTACCGCCTCGCCCGACGAGCCCAGCTCGGTCGTGGGGTATTCGTGCATCAACCGGTCCATGACCGGGGTGGAGGCGAGGGCGATCGCGCTGGTGTCGTCGCGCGGCCCCACCCCCCAGCCGTCCAGGATCATGAGGATGAACGGCCGCGGGACCGTCAATTAAACCTCACCAGTCGCGCAAAATCGCCGGGCTTGAGGCTGGCGCCGCCGACCAGCGCGCCGTCGATGTTGGGCATGGACATCAGCTCGTCGACATTGGACGGGCTGACGCTGCCGCCGTACTGGATGCGCAGGCCGTCGGCGAGGCCCCTGTCGTAGATGTCGGCCACTGTCTCCCTGATCAGCGAGCAGACCTCGTCGGCGTCCTCGGAGGTCGCCGCCATGCCGGTCCCGATGGCCCAGATCGGCTCGTAGGCGATGATGACGTGGGAGGCCTCGGCGTTCGGGATCTCGAAGAGCCCGCATTTGACCTGGTTGGTCACGATGTTGCCGGTCTCGCCCGCCTCGCGCTGCTTGAGGGTCTCGCCGCAGCACATGATCGGGGTGAGGCCGTGGGCGATCGCGGAAGATACCTTGCGGTTGACCCCCTGGTCCGTCTCCCCGAAAAGCTGCCTGCGCTCGGAGTGCCCTATGATCACGTACTGGACTCCGAAGTCCAGAAGCATCGTGGGCGAGACCTCGCCGGTGTATGCCCCCGACTCCTCCCAGTGCATGTTCTGGGCCCCCAGCCCGAGCTTCATGTCGCCGTCGCGTATCGCGGAGGCTACCGCCGGTATGTCAACGAACGGCGGGCAGACCACGGCATCGACCGCGTCGTAGCCGTCGATCTCTTTGTAGAGGTCGTTCACCAGCGCGACTGCCTGGCTGCTCGTGAGGTTCATCTTCCAGTTCCCGGCGATGACAGGTTTTCTCAAGGCGGCCTCCATTCTCGTTCCGGCTACTTGTCGTTGAGGGCCTCGACTGCGGGCAGCTTCTTCCCCTCCAGCAGGCGCATGGCGGCGCCGCCACCGGTGGACACGAAGTCCATCTTGCCCTCCAGGCCGTACTGGCGCAGAGCCGCGTCCGAGTCTCCCCCTCCCACCACGGTCGTGGCACTGGCGTTGGCGATGCACTCGGCGATGCTCTTGGTGCCGTTGGCGAACGACGGCCACTCGAACACGCCCATGGGCCCGTTCCAGAAGATCGTCTTCGCCTCGTTGAGTATCACGCAGAACTTCTCGACGGTCGCCGGGCCGATGTCCAGCCCCATCCACCCCGGCGGGATGGACTCGGTGGGCACCACCTTGAAGTTGGCGTCCTTGTCGAACCGGTCGGCGACGACGAAGTCTATAGGCACCATGACCTTGACGCCCTTCTTGCGCGCCTTCTTCATGGTGTTGGAGATCTGCTGGAGCTGGTCCTCCTCTATCACAGACTGCCCGATCTCGAGGCCCATGCTCCTGATCACGGTGAAGCACATGCCTCCGCCGGTGAGTATGAAGTCCGCGATCTCCAGGAAGCTGTCGATCACGCCCAGCTTGTCGGATATCTTGTTGCCCCCCAGCACGACCGCGAACGGCCTGGCCGGCTCCTCGAGCAGGCCGCCGAGCGTCTCCAGCTCCTTCTCCATGAGGAGTCCCATCACGGAAGGGAGGTAGCGCGTCACGCCGACGGTTGAAGCATGCGCGCGGTGGCTGGTCCCGAACGCGTCGTTGACGTAGATGTCGGCGAGATCGGCCAGTTGCTTCGCAAAGTCCGGCAGGTTCTCCCGCTCGCCCGGATAGAAACGCAGGTTCTCCAGCAGGATTATCTTGTCGGGATTGTCCTTGATGGCCTCTTTGACCCTCGGGCCTACGCTCTCCTTCAGGCTCACCACCGGATAGTTGATGAGCTCGGCGAGCCTCTTTCCGACAGGGCCCATCCGCAGGCTCTCCACGACCTGGCCCTTGGGCCTGCCGAGGTGGGACATCAGTATGGGCCTGGCCTTGCGGTCGAGCAGGTACTGGATGGTGGGCAGCGCGCCCCGTATGCGCGTATCGTCGGCCACGTTGCGCTCGATGTCGAGAGGTACGTTGAAGTCGACGCGCACGAGCACCTTCTTGCCCGTGACTTCGATATCCTCGAGGGTCTTCTTTGGGGGTTGGAGCATCTGAGTCCCCTACGCCATGATGAACTTGATCAGGTCGACGACCCTGTTCGAGTAACCCCATTCGTTGTCGTACCAGGTCATGACCTTCACCAGGTTCCCCATGACCATGGTCGATTGAGCGTCGAATATCGAGGAGTAGGGGCTGCCTACCACGTCGATGGACACGATGGGGTCCTCGGTGTAGGCGAGGATGCCCTTCATGCGCCCCTTGTCCGCCGCCGATTCCACCGCGTTGTTGACCTCGGCCACCGTGACCTCGCGGTTGAGTATCGCCACCAGGTCGACGATCGACGCGTCGAACGTCGGCACCCTCATCGCGACGCCGTCGATCTTGCCCTTCATCTCCGGGATCACCAGCGCGGTCGCGCGCGCTGCGCCGGTGGAGGTGGGGATTATCGACATGCCGGCCGCCCTGGCGCGCCTCAGGTCCTTGTGTGGAGCGTCCAGGATGACCTGGTCGTTGGTGTAAGCGTGAATGGTGGTCATGTACGCCCGCTCGATGCCGAAGCTGTCGAGGAGCACCTTCACCAGCGGCACCAGGCCGTTGGTGGTGCAGGAGGCGTTGGAGATCACGTGGTGCTTGGCCTTGTCGTACGCGTCCTCGTTGACGCCCAGCACCATGGTGATGTCGGGTTCGGTCGCCGGAGCGGAGATGATGACCTTCTCGGCGCCGGCCGTGATGTGCTTGGCGGCCTTGTCGCGGTGGGTGAAGAGCCCTGTCGACTCCACGACCACGTCGACGTTCAGCTCTTTCCAGGGGAGCTTCTCGGGGTCTCTCTCGGAAAGGACCCGCACCTCTTTGTCATCGATGACAAGCACGCCCTCGTGTCCTGTCTCGACGCTGCCGCAATAGGTGCCGTGCACCGAGTCGTACTTGAACAGGTGCCTCATGACCTTGGCATCCGTGAGGTCGTTTATCGCGACGAACTCGATGTCCGGGTCCGAGATCCCGGCGCGTGTGACGAGCCTGCCGATCCTCCCGAAACCGTTGATTCCTACCCTGACTGCCATCTCTTACACCCCTTTCTCCCCTGCGTCCCGTGGCCAACATTATATCAGTACTGGCAAAGAGGTTCGCCTCTTGGGGGCCTTTTCCCGCCTCGTTCAGGCGTTTTCGGCTCCAAGGAGAGATTCGAGGCGGCGCATGCGCCCCTGGACCACCGCCTTCGACACCGGCGGCTCGAGGGCGCGGCCAAGTTCGGCGAGCGAAGCCTGGGGGTGGCGGAGGCGGGCCTCGGCGAGCTCCGTCAGCTCTCCGGGGGCATCCTTGAGCAGTCCCAGCGCACCCAGCCTGCCCACGAGTTCCCTCTGCCGGAGGGAAGCCTCGGCAAGCCTGCGCGCGTTCGCGGAGTCGCAGTTCACCAGACGGTTTACCTGGTTCCGGGTCGCGTTCATGATGGTGCGGCTCTCCCAGGAAAGGTGCGCCCCGTGCGCTCCGACGACCGCGAGGAAGTTCGATATCTGCTGGCGCTGCTTGAGGTAGAGCACCCATTGGCTGCGCCTCTCGCGCAACCCCGGACGGAGGCCGCGGCGCCTGAACAGCTCGTCGAAAGCCCTGGCCGATTCCCCCATCGCGAAGGATATCTCGAGGTCGGCCGGGCCGAACGGTTCGCTCACGTACCCGCCGCCCAGGAACGCGCCGCGCAGCGCCGACGCCGCGCAGCAGTCGCTTCTGGTGAGCCGCCGCGGCACCACCTCCTCAGGCGTGAGGCTGGCGTCCAGTACGCCAAGCTCGTTGAGCACTTGATGGAACCCCGGCTGGTCCGGCAGCTCCAGGCGATAGACCGTGGCGCGCCTGGGGGAGCTGCGGGTGACTTTGACCAGCGGTGTCTCCAGGTCGAACAGCGAATGCAGGAGCGTGTAGATCTTGCGCGCGGTGTATACGCCGGACGACTCCGTCACCAGCATGTGGCCGCCGCTGCCGCGGATCGCATAGGTACCGTCCATGTGCAGGAGGGCGGAGAGCTCCGCGACCTGGCAGCAGTGCCGGCTGGCCCTGTAGTGCCCTAGCTCCTCTTTTACCGTGTGGACGCTGCTGGTCATCTACTTGTTGATGTCGCGGTGGGCCACCGAGACCGGCTGGCCTTCCTTCTTGAACCGCCGCGCCAGTTCGTTGGCGATGACCACCGACCTGTGCCGGCCTCCGGTGCAACCGATCCCGATGGAGAGGTAAGGCCTCCGCTCGCGGAGGTAGTCCGGCAGTATGAACTCGATCAGCCCCTTGAAGCGGTCGACGAACTCCAGGGCCTCCGGCCGCTCCAGCACGAACTTCTTCACCCGCTTGTCGGTGCCCTTGCGGTCCCGCAGCTCCGGCACCCAGTAGGGGTTGGGAAGAAACCTCACGTCGAAGATGATGTCGGCGTCGAGAGGGTGGCCGTACTTGTAGCCGAACGAGAGCAGCGATATCTTGGTAGCCCTTTCGCCCTCGGCCCCCGGCAGGACGTTGAGCAGCTTGTCCCGCAGCTCGCGGACGTTCATGCCGGAGGTGTCTATCACCACGTCCGCCCGCTCCCGGAGCGGGTCGAGCAGCTTGCGCTCCTCGGCTATCAGGCCGGCCACGCCGAGGCCCTTGCTCTCGAGCGGGTGTATGCGCCGAGTCTCAGAGAACCTGCGCAGCAACACCTCGTCTGAGGCGTTCAGGAACACAATGGTGTAAGGGATGGACTCGAGGCCCTCCAGGGCGGAGAGCACCTCGGTGAAGTTCGTGCCGCCGCGGACGTCCATCACCACCGCGATCATGGCGAACTTCTCCCCCCCGATCGGCGCGAGCTCCACCACGTTGGCGAGCAGATTCCCGGGCAGGTTGTCTATAGCGTAGTATCCCATGTCCTCGAAGTAGTTGAGCGCCTCGCTCTTGCCGGCGCCCGACATGCCCGTCACGATGACGATCTCCAAGCGTTACCTCCACTGGTCCCTGGCCGTGAGGCAGTGCCTTCCTGCCTCAATGATAGCGCTATCGTGCTCCGAGTTCAGCAGCGAGGTACGGACCCCTCGAGCTCGAGCAGCCTCTCTTTCCACCCGGGGGCCCCGCTCCAGCCTCCGATTCCTCCGCCGGCCCGGACGACCCGGTGACACGGGATCACCAGGGGCACCGGATTGCGTGCGACCGCGCCGCCCGCCGCGCGCGCCGAGCCGCGGCTCCCCGCCATGGCCGCGACTTCCCCGTAGCTCGCCACGGAGCCCCAGGGTATGCGCTCCACGGCGCCAAGGACCTTCCTCGTGAACGGCGTCACGCCCTCCAGGTCTACCGGCGGCGCATCGGCGGGCCGCTTTCCGGCGAGGAGGTCCGAGAGGAAACCCGCGAGCGCCTCGATGTGGCGCGCGGTGCCCTCATCGACACTCGGGTCGATGAACTCGACGCGCGCCTTATCTGATGCGGTGCTCTCTCTTCCGAGTGGCGGCAGCTCGAGCCTCACGATGCCCGACGGGCACGCCCAGACTCTGAACTCGAGCCCGCCGACGTCCAGCCGGGCCGTCTCGCGCTCTCTGGCGTTCTTCACTTATTTCTCCCTTGTCACCCTTGCCGCTTCGTATACTGCCTCCGCCACCTTCTCCGGCATCCCGCCGACCTCCTTCAGGTCGTCGAGGGAAGCCTCCGATACGCGCCGCGGCGAACCGAAATGCTTCAACAGGGCTTTCTTCCTGCCGGGGCCGACGCCGGCGACCGAGTCGAGCCAGGAGCTCGAGGTCGCCCTCTCCATCAAGCTGCGGTTGAAGGAGACGGCGACCCGGTGCGCTTCATCCCTGATCCGCTGAATGAGGAACAGGGCCTCGGAGTCCCTCGGCAGGAGCACAGGTTCCTTCTTCCCCGGCAGATAGACCTCCTCGAGCCGCTTGGCGAGCGCGACGGTCTCGATGCCGGCGATGCCGAGGACTTTCAACACGTCCAGCCCGGCGTTCAACTGCCCCTTGCCTCCGTCGAGGATTATGAGGTCCGGCCTCTTCGCCCATCCCACGGCCGCGGCCGGGACAGCTCCTCCGTCCTGCAGCTCTTTCTGGTAGCGCTTGAGGCGCCGGTAGAGCACCTCCCGCATCATGCCCACGTCGTCGACGCCGGGCGTGTACTTGATTGCGAACTTGCGGTACTCCCTTCGCGCCGGGTACCCGTCCTGGAAGACCACCATCGAGCCGACCGAGGCGGTCCCCGCGAAAGTCGAGATATCGTAGCACTCGATCCGCAGCCGGAACCTCTCCAATCCCAGCGAGGCGGCGAGCTGCGCGAGCGCGGCTTCGATGCGGCCTTTGTCGCGCGCCCTCGCCACCTTCGCCCCCTCCAATGCCAGCCGGGCGTTGGCCCCCGCGAGCCCCATCTCGTGGCGCTTCTTGCCTTTGCGGGGGACGCGTATCTCGACCCGGGCTCCCCTCTGCGCCGCCAGCCACTCCACGAGCCCGCCGTCGTCGGCCGGCATCGCGGGGACGAGGACAAGCTCCGGGATGGAGCCGGCCTGGTCATAGTATCTCTTCAGAAACTCGCCCGAGAGCTCCTCGCACTCGCGCTGCTCCTCCAGGTCCGTGAAGAAGACCAGGTTCCCCAGGTGGAAGCCGCCCCTGTTCTGCGCGACTGAAAAGCAGGCCGACATGCCGTCATCGAATATCCCGATGACGTCGTAGTCTTCCCGGGTCGCGGACAGCGCCCTGTGGTGCCTGAGGACCTGCTCCGCCGACTCGATCTGGTTTCGTATCCGGGCGGCCTGCTCGTACTCCTCGTCGCGGGCGGCGGCCCTCATCCGGGTGTCGAGGTCGGCCATGACCTCCACATGCCTGCCCTCAAGAAAATCGCAGAACTGCTTGACGTGCCTCATGTATTCGGCTGACGGCACCGAACCCCGGCACGGCCCCAGGCACATGTTCATCTCGTAATACAGGCAGGGCGAGTGGCCTTTCTGCCCGGGCACGGCGCCCGTGCAATGCCTCAGTGGGAACACCTTCTTCAGGAGGCGGATGGTGTTGCGAGCCGCGCGGGCGTTCACGTAGGGACCGTAGTATTTGACGCCCCTTATCCTCTTGCCCCTGACCAGGGCGACCCTCGGGAACTCCTCGCTCACGAAGACGGCGATGTATGGGTAACTCTTGTCGTCGCGAAGGATGACGTTGAACCGGGGCTTGTACCTCTTGATGAGGGTCGCCTCGAGGATGAGGGCGTCTACCTCGGTCTGGCACACGTTCACCTCGAGGTCGGCGATCTCCTCGCGCAGCGCCTCGCCCTTGTAGTCGCCGGCGGCCGGCGCCTGAAAATATGACCTGACGCGGTTCGAAAGCTCTTTTGCCTTGCCCACGTAGATCACTTTTCCGGCGCTGTTGGAAAAGACGTAGACTCCCGGCCGTGCCGGAAGCGTCTCCAGCTTCGCCCTCAGGCCCTGGTTCACCTGGCCTTCGCCGCCTTCGGCCGCCTTCGAGAGCCGCGGCCCTCGAGGACCTCGGCCAGGTACTTCCCGGTGTAAGACCGCCTGGTTGCCGCGATCTGTTCTGGCGAGCCGGTGGCGATCAGCTCCCCGCCCTTGTCGCCACCCTCGGGCCCCAGGTCGATGATATGGTCCGCCACCTTGACGACGTCCATGTTGTGCTCGACCACGACCACCGTGTTGCCGCCTTCGACCAGGCGGTCCAGCACCTCGATCAGCTTGCTGATGTCGTCGAAGTGCAGGCCGGTGGTCGGCTCGTCGAGAAGGTAGAGCGTCCTTCCGGTCGGCCTCTTGGCGAGCTCCCTCGCCAGCTTGACCCTTTGCGCTTCCCCGCCGGAGAGCGTCGGCGCCGGCTGGCCCAGCCGTACGTAGCCCAGGCCTACGTCCGACAGTATCTGGAGCTGGCGATTGATGTTCGGTATGTTTGTGAACAGGGCCATGGCCTCCTCGACCGTCAGCTCGAGTACCTCGTGGATGTTCTTGCCCTTGTAATGTATCTCGAGCGTCTCGCGGTTGTAGCGCTTGCCCTTGCACACGTCGCAGGAGACGTAGACGTCCGGCAGGAAGTGCATCTCGATCTTCACCATGCCCTCGCCTTTGCACGCCTCGCACCTGCCGCCGGCCACGTTGAAGCTGAACCTCCCCGGCTTGTAGCCGCGCACCTGCGCCTGGGGCGTGCTGGCGAAGAGCGTCCTGACGCCGTCGAACACCTTGGTGTACGTCGCGGCGTTGGACCGCGGCGTGCGGCCGATCGGAGACTGGTCTATGTTCACGACCTTGTCTATCTCTTCGACTCCGTCTATCCCCTTGTGCCGCCCCGGAGGCGTGCGCGAGGAGGAGAGCTTGCGCCGCAGCCCGCGGTACAGCACCTCGCTCACCAGGGTGCTCTTGCCCGACCCGCTCACGCCGGTCACGCAGGTGAAGACTCCGAGCGGGAACGAGACGTCGATGTCCTTGAGGTTGTGCTCCGTAGCTCCCCTGACCACCAGGGCCCTGTCGGTGGGGGGCCGGCGCGTCCGGGGCACAGGTATCTCCAGCTCCCCGGAGAGGTACTTGCCGGTGATAGAGCCTTTGCTGGCGATGATGTCTTCCACTGTCCCGGTGGCGACGATGTGCCCTCCATGGATGCCGGCCCCGGGGCCGATGTCCACGACGTAGTCGGCGGCGCGTATGGTGTCCTCGTCGTGCTCGACGACTATCACGGTGTTGCCGAGGTCCCGGAGCCTCTTCAGCGTCTCTATCAGTCGTTTGTTGTCGCGCTTGTGGAGCCCCACGCTCGGCTCGTCAAGAATATAGAGGACGCCCACCAGCCCCGAGCCGATCTGTGTCGCGAGCCTGATCCTCTGAGACTCCCCGCCCGCCAGCGTGCTCGCCTGGCGCGAGAGCGTGAGGTAGTCCAGCCCCACGTCCATCAGGAACTGGAGCCTCGCCCTCACCTCCTTGAGGAGACGCCCCGCGATGGTCTTCTGCCTTGCGTCGAGCTTCAGGTCCTTGATGAATCCGATGGCGTGCTCGACGGTCAGGTCCGACAGCTCCGAGATGTTCATGCCGCCGACCGTCACCGCGAGGCTCTCGGGGCGCAGCCGCGCTCCCCCGCAGGACGGGCAGGGCTTGACGCTCATGAACATACCTATCCTCCAGCGGGCGTACTCCGACTCGGTCTCCTTGTAGCGCCGCTCCAGGATGGGGATGACGCCTTCCCAGGTGGTGTAGTAAGTCCTCTGCCTGTTGCGGGAATCGAGGTGCCTCACCAGTATCTCGTCGTCCCCGGTGCCGAAGAGCACCATGTTCTGCGCGCGCTCGTCGAGGTCCTTGAAGGGAACCGTCAGCGGGAATCCGTATGTGTCGGCGAGCGCCTCCAGCACGCTGTAGAAGTGAGTCTGGGTCGCCGCTTCCCACGGAGCGACAGCGCCGTCGATGAGCGTCCTGTCGGGGTCCGGGACCACCAGCTCGGCATCGATCTCCAGCCGGTGACCGAGCCCGCCGCAGGTGGTGCACGCCCCGTAGGGGTTGTTGAACGAGAACATGCGCGGGGACAGCTCGGGAAACGATATGGCGCAGTGTACACAGGAGAACTCCTCGGAAAAGATGTCGCGGCGGTCGGTTTCGTCCTGGACCGCCACCATCCCCTCCCCCAGGTGCAGCGCCGCCTCCACGGATTCGGCGACCCTGCTGCGCGCGTCCTCCTTGATGACCAGGCGGTCGACCACGGCCATTATTTCGTGTTTCTTGTTCTTGTCGAGGTCGATCTGCTCCGAGAGGTCGAACACCTCTCCGTCGACCAGCACGCGGACGTACCCGCGGTGCCGCAGGTTCTCGAAGACCGCCGCGTGCTCGCCCTTGCGCCCCCTCACCAGCGGGGCAAGGACCATTATCTTCCTGCCCTCGCCCATCTCCATCACGAGGTCGGTTATCTGCTCGGGGGACTGCCGCGAGACAGGCCTTCCGCACTCGTAGCAGTGCGGCTCCCCGATCCGTGCGTAGAGGACGCGCAGGTAGTCGTAGATCTCGGTGACGGTGCCGACCGTGGACCGCGGGTTGGACGTCCCGGCTTTCTGGTCGATCGATATCGCTGGCGACAGGCCCTCGATGAGGTCGACGTCAGGCTTGTCCAGCTGGCCCAGGAACTGGCGCGCGTAAGACGACAGCGACTCGACGTAGCGGCGCTGGCCCTCCGCGTAGATGGTGTCGAATGCGAGCGACGACTTGCCCGAGCCGCTGATGCCCGTCATCACTATCATCTTGTTCCGGGGCAGGTCGAGCTTCACGTCCTTCAGGTTATGCTCGCGCGCCCCTCTTATCTTCAGCAGTTCGTTATTCACCTGGCAGCAGTTCCTCGCTGATATGTTTGATCTCGTCCCGGAGCCTGGCCGCGTCCTCGAAGCGCAGCTCCTCCGCGAGCAGCCTCATCTCTTCCTCCATGTTCAAGAGCAGGCGCTGGAGCTGCGCGGGGGACATCCCCCTCGCCCTCTCGACGGGATCGTCGCACTGCCCCGCCCCGGCAGCCAGCGTGACCTCGAGTATGTCCCTGACCTCCTTCTGGATGGTCTGCGGGCTGATGCCGTGCTCCTCGTTGTAGAGCACCTGCTTCTCGCGCCTTCGCTGCGTCTCCTCGATGGCGCCTCTCATGGCCTCGGAAGTGTCCTGTGCGTAGAGTATCACCATGCCGCCCGCATTCCTGCTGGCCCTGCCCATCGTCTGGATCAGGCTCCGCTCGCTGCGCAGGAACCCCTGCTTGTCGGCGTCCAGGATCGCCACCAGCGAGACCTCCGGCAGGTCGAGCCCCTCGCGCAGCAGGTTTATCCCGACCAGCACGTCGAACACGCCGGCGCGCAGGTCTCGCAGGATCTCCACGCGCTCCACCGTTCCTATCTCGGAGTGGAGGTAGCGTGACTTTACCCCCATCTCGTCGAGGTACTCGGACAGCGTCTCCGACATCTTCTTGGTGAGCGTGGTCACCAGCACGCGCTCCCGCTTCACCACCCTCTCGCGTATCTCCGACATCAGGTCGTCGATCTGCCCCTCGGCGGGCCGTATCACTACGGCGGGGTCCACGAGCCCGGTGGGGCGGATCACCTGCTCCGCGACCCTCGTGCTCATCTGCATCTCGAAGTCCGCGGGCGTCGCGCTCACGAACACCACCTCGCCGACCTTGTCGAAGAACTCCTCGCGAGACAGTGGCCGGTTGTCGAGCGCGGAGGGCAGGCGGAACCCGTGCTCCACCAGGGTCTGCTTGCGCGAGCGGTCTCCGTTCAACATCCCCGAGAGCTGCGGGACGGTGATGTGCGACTCGTCGATGAAGGTCAGCATCCCGTCGGGGAAAAAATCGATCAGGGTGTACGGCGGCTCACCCTCTTTGCGCCCCGAAAGGTGACGTGAGTAGTTCTCGATGCCGTGGCAGTAGCCGGTCTCCCGCAACATCTCGAGGTCGTACATGGTCCGCATCCTCAGCCTCTGTTCCTCGAGCAGCTTGCCCCGGGAGCGCAACAGCTCGAGGCGCGCGTCCAGCTCCTCCTCTATGCCCTTGATCGCCGCCGCCAGCTGGCTCGACGGCGTGAGAAAGTGGGTCGCCGGCCAGACCACCGTGCGGTCCAGGTCCGCCAGCACTTCACCGGTCAGGGGGTCGACCTGGGTGATGCGCTCGACGGTGTCGCCGAACATGTCCACCCTGACCGCAGCCTCGTCCCAGTATGCGGGGTAGATGTCGATCACGTCCCCGCGCACGCGGAACTTGCCGCGGTCCGGGGCGATGTCGTTCCGCTCGTACCTGATGTCGACCAGCCGTCGCAGGATGTCCTCGCGCTCGTACTCCTTGCCGACCTCGATCATCACCATCCGGTTCAGGTACTCGTCGGGCGAGCCGAGCCCGTAGATGCATGAGACAGAAGCGACGATGATGACGTCCGGGCGGGAGAGCAGGGCGCTGGTGGCGCCGTGCCTCAGCCTGTCGATCTCGTCGTTGATGGACGAGTCCTTCTCGATGTAGGTGTCGGTGCTCGGAATGTAGGCCTCAGGCTGGTAGTAATCGTAGTAGCTCACAAAATACTCCACCGCGTTGTTCGGGAAGAAGTCCCTGAACTCCGAGTAGAGCTGCGCGGCGAGCGTCTTGTTCGGGGCAAGCACCAGCGTGGGCCTCTGCACCTCTTCGATCGCGCTCGCCATCGTGAACGTCTTCCCGGAACCCGTGACCCCGAGCAGGACCTGGTAGCGCTCGCAATCGTTCAGCCCCTCGACCAGGCTTGCTATTGCCTGCGGCTGGTCGCCCTGGGGGATGAACCGGGTCTCGAGCTTCAGTTTCGCCAAATGAGTCACCCCGTGAAGAGTATCGCAAGAAAAGGGAGTCCCGCGCCATGCAGGACCCTGGGCGCATGATTCTAACCTTCAGGCGCGGCGCCTTCAATGACAAAGGTCAGTGCCTTCCGGGCGCCGCTCGGCGAACATGAGGGCAGGAATCAGCGTCCATTTATCTAAAACGTAAGTCAGACGGTATCCCGACCGATCGTCACGAGAGAACGCCCACGCCATGATGGAAAAAGCTTTCAGATGGGCCCTCTGCCTCCTGCTGCTGGCTGTGCTCGCGGGCGCCGGCTGCAGCGGGGGCACCGACCCTTCCGTCACCACGGTCAACGGTGTGAAGATGGTCGCGCGCGCCAACGGCCGCTATTTTCAGGTCTACAACAAGGGCGCCTGGAACTGGCACGTCGCCTAGGGCGCCAACATAGGCGCCTCGATGCCTGGGCACTGGTTCGGAGAGCTGGCGATACCGAAGAAGACCTACGCCCGATGGCTGGACCAGATAGGAAGCATGGGCGCCAACAACATCCTCGTCTACGCGCTCATCGACCCCGGCTTCTACCAGGCGCTGGTGGAATACAACCGAGCGCACCCTGACAGACGCATCTGGCTCATCCAGCAGGTGTGGCCCAACGATGAGAATGCGCCCGGCAACCTCTACCAGCCGGCCTACGCCAATGCTTACGAGAAGGAGATCGAGCTGGACGTCGACGCCTTGATGGGCAAGGCGAACATCGGAGAGCGGACCGGGCTGGCATGGGGCAAATATACCGTTAACGTGATGCCTTACGTCCTGGGCATGCTGATCGGCCGGGAGCTCCAGACCACCGAGGTCAAGGCTACGGACGAGCAGAACCCGCAGAAGACCACCTTCCAGGGCCGTTTTGCGCAGACCACCCCGGTCGCCAGCCCTATGGAATCATGGGTCGCGGAGATGGCCGACACCCTCGCCGCGCGCATGCGCCACTACGTGTGGGATGCCCCGACCGAGCCGCGCTTGACGATCTCGCCGCTCGACCGGGTCTGGAACCTGAAGGTGAGTCCGGCGGCTGCCGCGCCCGGGTTCAGGACGCAAACGTACTCGTCGAAGGCGCCGCCCGTGTAGCCCTCGGCGAAGTACCACGTCTTCGAGGCGGCGGTCGCCGCGAACACGCAGTGGCCGCCCGGCCACCTGCCCTGGTAGTTGAAGTAGATCGGGCGCTCGACGACCAGGTCCCGCTGAAGCGACGTCAGCACGACAGACACCTCCCGGTCCTGGCCAACGGCGGCGTTGACGTCGACCGTGTACCGCGACATGGGTTTTATGGAGTAAGTCTTGAGCTGCGAGCCACCCCCCTTGAACATGAAGGTAGCGTCGATGCTGGCGGTCGTGCTCTCAGGGTTGGCGATGCACAGGTACTCCTGGAATCCGCTCCCGGTGTAGCCCTCGGCGAAGTACCAGGTGCCCGGCGCCGCTGAAGCCGTGGCCGCGATCGCCGCGCCCGGAATAAGGAGCGCCACGATAAATGCGCAGAGGGTGCCCGCGACGACCGCCGCTGCGACGGCCGACCTCGTCCTCGGTTTCGGTAAAAGCCTGCGCTTACGCAAGGTCACAGCATACCTCGAAGCACTTTCAGGAAATTCGCGCGCGGCCGGGCCCGGACCGTTTCCCGTTATTGCGCTGACACAGAATCTGACTCTGGCACTATTTATATCGGCCGGAAGGCGGCATTCTCTTGAGCTGAGCTAGCAGAATCGGGCTCGTCAGGGGGCCGCCAGCCCCTGTTTGACCCTCACTGGCATAACTGGTAACTTGAGTGACATGACCGACTCCAAGAACTGCTGGGACATCAAGAAGTGCTCCGCCGCACAGTATCTGAACTGCAAGGCCTATCTTGAGAACAAGAACTGCTGGGAGATCTCCAACCCGCGAGGCTCGCGCAGCTTGATGCTGTGCCTTCAGATGGGCTGCCCGGTCTACGAGCTCTACATGGACGAGATCGACAAGGAGATAGAGTACAGGCTGCGCATGATGTTCCCGTTCCTCGCCAGCATCGAAGAAGGCTCCAAGCCCACTCAGGAATAGGCGGTCGCCGCGCGCCGCGCGATCTCTTGCCAGAGCTCCTGCACCCTCAAGTGAAGGTCTTCGAGGGTCCCGTTGTTCTCGATGACGATGTCTGCCATCTCCACGCGCTTTGGATCCGGCACCTGGCTTGCGATGCGGCTGCGCGCCTCGTCCTCGATCATCTTCCGCGACTCGACGAGCCTCTTCACCCGCGCATCCTCATCGGCGGTCAGCACGACCAGGACGTCGAAGACTCCGGAGACGCCGGTGTCCACGATCAGGGCGGCGTCCAGGACCGCGGCGGGCACCTTGCCGCCTCCGAGTCCGTCAGCGTAGGAGGTGACGCGCTTCACCATCTCGGAGAAGATCGCGGGGTGCGTGATGCTGTTCAGGAGCTGGAGCCTGTCGGGCTTTCCGAAGACGAGCGCCGCGAGAGCCGCGCGGTCGATGTCTCCCCGAGAGTCGAGGATTCTGTCGCCGAACTCCTGCACGAGCTTCTGGTGGGTGGGAGTGCCGGAAAGGACCACTTCGCGCGCCACCTGATCGGCGTCGACCACGAATGCGCCGAGCCGGAGCAGCTCCCGGTCGACTTCGGTCTTCCCGGAGGCGATGCCTCCTGTCAGGCCGACGATGGTGAGCCGCTCGCCAGCGGGCCCCCACACCTCAGGATGGCCCAAACCTACTCCTGCTGCCCTTTGCGCTTCATGTCGGCAAGTATGGATTCGAGCGACCCGTCTTCGCCCGCTCCTTCGCGAAGGCTCTCTTCGGCCTCGACCTCACCGGCTTCGACCGGCTCCGGCTCCTCCGATGCCTCCGCCACTTCTTCCGCCGTGGGCTCTATCGCTTCTACCGCCTCGGCAACCGCCTCGAGCTCTTCAGCCGCCTCCTCTATCGCCTCCGCTACAACGGCTTCGACGACGGCCTCCTCGACTGCTTCCTCGATAGCCTCTTCGACGATCTCTTCAACGATAGCTTCCTCGATAGCCTCTTCGACGATCTCTTCAACGATGGCTTCCTCGATAGCCTCTTCGACGATCTCTTCAACGATGGCTTCCTCGACGGCTTCCTCGATGGCCTCCGCCTCGGCCTCCGCGTAGGCAGCCGTAGCGCTTTCGAGCTCACCGCCCTGTTCCGCCGCAGTGACCTCCGCCTCGATGTTCTCGACCGCAGCCGCGATCTCAGCCGCCTCGGAGGCGATATCCGCCATCGCTACGGGAGGCTCGGCCGGCTCGGTGTCCGCTGCCTCCGAAATGCTCTCCTCGAACTCTTCGGCGTCCACGAGCTCGGGCTCGCCGGCAGCCTCATCCTCGTAGCGGTATTCGACCTCGCCAGGCGCGGAGAGCTGCTTGAGGCTCAGCGATATCCGACGGCGGTCGAGGTCGATGTCGATTATCTTCGCGTCCACCTCTTCGCCGACGGACACGACCTCTTCGGGGAACTCGATGTGCTCCCAGGCGAGCTCGGATATATGGACGAGCCCTTCCACGCCCGGCGCTATCTCGACGAAGGCCCCGAACGGCACCAGCTTGGTGACCTTGCCGTGTACCGTCGACCCTGCCGGCTTCTCCTTGGCGAGCTTCTCCCAAGGGTCCTCCTGCGCCTTCTTCAGCGACAGCGAGACCCGCTCGCGCTCGAGGTCCACGTCCAGTATCTCGACGGTGACCTCGTCCCCTACGGCGAGCACTTCGGAAGGATGGTCGACGTGGCTCCAGGACAGTTCCGAGATGTGGATCAGCCCGTCCACCCCGCCGAGGTCGACGAACGCGCCGAAGTTCACGATGCTCGACACGGTGCCGGCATGCTTCGAGCCCTTCTCCAGGCTCTCCAGGAACTCCTTGCGCTCGGTCGACTTCTGCTTCTCCAGGTACGCCCGGCGCGACAGGACCACGTTGTTCCTGTTCTTGTCGAGCTCGATTATCTTGGCCTCCAGCGATTGTCCCAGGAACTGGCTGAGGTCTTTCACACGCCTCATGTCCACCAGCGACGCCGGCAGGAACCCGCGCAGGCCGATGTCCAGGATGAGGCCTCCCTTGACGACCTCGATGACCTCACCCTCCACTATGCCGTCCTCGTCCTTGATCCGCTCGATGTTGCCCCAGGCACGCTCGTACTGGGCCCTCTTCTTGGAGAGGATGAGGCGGCCTTCCTTGTCCTCCTTCTGGAGGACGAGCGCCTCGAGTTCATCTCCGGGCTGGACTATCTCCGCCGGCTTGACGTCGTACCGGATCGACAGCTCGCGCGCCGGTATCACGCCTTCCGATTTGTATCCTATGTCGAGGAGGACCTCCTCCTTGTCGACCCTCACCACCGTCCCGTGCACGATGTCGCCTTCGTTGAATATCTTGATAGTGCCATCGTAGTCGGGCACTTTCTGGCTCTCCTCTGGCGGCAGTCCGAGGCTCGCCAGCGACTCCCTTGCCTCGGCGCCGGTCAAAAGGCTCTCTTCGTCTTCGTCCATCTCCCTTGCGTCCGTCTCCGCAGGTTGCGCAGTCTCTTCCATCGGTGTCTCGTCGGCGTTTGCAGCGTCGTCAGTGGTGTTCAGGTCCTCGTCTGTCATCGTTGTTTTTCCTTCCAATAGCCGGTACGTACGCTATATAGAAACACATACCTTTTGACCTCGCAAGTTGGCCGCGCGCGGCCTCTCGCGGCCGGTCGGCGGGTGGGTGCAGGGTGCGGCTCTCGGGCTCGTCACGCATGGCGTCATGGGATCATTGCTTGGCCTGGCCCCAGTTCTCGTAGACGCCGATGTCGACCTTGAGCGGCACAAGCATGTCAACGGCGCCCATCATCCTTTCCCGGACGAGGCCCCTCAGTTCTTCGACTTCATCGGGGGCCGCGTCGAATATGAGCTCGTCGTGTATCTGCAGGGTCATTCGCGAGCGCAGTCCCCCCTCCGCCACCGCGGCTGCCGCGTCGACCATCGCCTTCTTGATTATGTCGGCCGCCGTGCCCTGCAGAGGCGTGTTGATCGCCAGCCGCTCGCCGAGCTCCCTGGTCTGCCTGTTGGGGCTCGCCAGCTCGGGGATGAAGCGCCTGCGGCCGAGCAGCGTCACCCCGTAGCCCCTCCTCGTGGCTTCTTCGATGCAATCGTCGCGGTATCTGGCGACCCCGCCGTATGTGGCGAAGTAGGTGTCGATGTAGGCGGTGGCGTCCTCCATGCTTATCCCCAGACGCGACGACAGCCCGTAGTACCCCATGCCGTAGACGACCCCGAAGTTGACGACCTTGGCCATGCGCCTCATCTCGCCGGTGACCTCCTCGGCGGGCACCCCGAACACCAGGGACGCGGTCTCGCTGTGTATGTCCGCGTCCCGCTCGAAGGCTGCCAGCAGAAGCCCGTCGCGGGACATGTGCGCGAGCACGCGCAGCTCGATCTGCGAGTAGTCCGCGACCAGCATCTTCCAGCCCGGCTCCCCTGGGATGAAAGCCTCGCGGATCTTTCGCCCGACTTCGGTACGGACCGGGATGTTCTGCACGTTGGGGTTGCTGGACGAGATCCGACCGGTGGCCGTGGCGGTCTGGTTGAACAGCGAGTGCACCCTTCCTGTCGACTCGCACACCAGCGCCGGCAGCACGTCGAAATACGTCGACTTCAGCTTCGAGTACTCCCTGTACTCGATCACCTTGGCGGCGATCTCGTGCGAATCGCGAAGCGCCTCGAGCACCGACACGTCTGTGGAGTAGCCCGTTTTGGTCTTCTTCTGCGCAGGCAGGCCCAGCTCGTCGAACAGGACCTGGGCGAGCTGCCGCGTCGAGCCTATCTTGAACTCGTGGCCGGCCAGCGCGTAGATGTCCTGCTCCAGGCTGCCCAGGATGCCGGCGGCTTCTTCAGAGAGCGACCGCAGCGCCCCGGCGTCCAGCGCAACCCCCGTCTCTTCCATCTCTTTGAGCACGAACGCGAGCGGCAGCTCCACCTCTTCGAGAAGGCTCCTCATCCCGAGGGCGTGGAGCTTCTCTTCAAGGACCGGCTTCAGGTGATAGACCCTGCCTGCGTCGGTGGCGGCCTTCACGTCTTCCTCGTGATACCAGTCGCTGTCCGGCTCGTCCAGGAGAGACGGCTGGACACCGCGTTCGCGCCATTCCTCGTGCCCGGCCACCGTCACCGACCCGCCCAGGTTCCTCTCCCAGATGTCCCAGAGGTGGTACGTCCCGAGCGACGGGTTCTCCAGGTAAGCCGCGAGCACCGTGTCGAAAGAGACGCTCCTTGCGACGATCGCTTCTTTGTCGAGCGCCTCGAGGGTCGCCTTCGCGTCGTGAAACCATTTCTCGACGCCCTCCGACTCCACGAGAGCCCGTGCTGTGCCGAACGCCCCGCCGTCATCCGGCCGGGCGACCATTACGCTCTTCGCGGTGGCGAGCGCCAGGGCGACCAGCCTCACTTCGCAGAAGCCCGAACCACTGAGGATGGAGGACACCCCCACGGCCCCGGCCTCTTCCGCCTCGCGCGCGAAAGATGCCAGCGCGCTCATGTCGGACGGATCGACCATCGCATATTCGATCGACTCCCCATGGGCCTCGGCGCCCTCCGGCAACTGGGTGCCGTACATCTCCATGAAGCGCTTGGCCAGCGTCTTGAACTCCAGGGCGGAGAGGTAGTCCAGCACCTCGTGCTTATCCCAATCGGCAAACGAGACCTTCGTGATATCGAGTTCGATGGGCACGTCGGTATCGAGCCGGGAGAGCTTCCTCGAGAGGAACGCGATGTCCCGGTTCTCCTCGAGAGCGCTCTTCCTCTTCGCGCCGGTTATCTCCCCCAGGTGCTCGTAGAGCCCCTCGAGCGAACCGTACTGGCTTATCAAGGCCGAGGCCCCTTTCTCGCCGATGCCGGGGACCCCGGGGATGTTGTCGGAGGCGTCGCCCTTGAGGCCGGCCACGTCAGGAAGCTGCCCGGGGGTGACACCGTACTTCTGGACCACAGCCTCCGGGTCGAACGAGACCGTCTCGGTGATACCCTTGCCGGTCATCACCACCCTGACGCCGGGCCGGACCAACTGGAGCGTGTCGCGGTCGCCGGTGACGATCACAGCCTCGTCTCCCAGCTCGGCGGCCCTGAGAGCGATCGTCGCGAGCACGTCGTCGGCCTCGTGGCCCGTTACCGTGACGATCGGTATCCTCATGTGGCCCAGAAGGTGCTCGATCATCTCGATCTGTCCGCGCAGCTCGTCGGGCATGGTCGGCCGGTGCGCTTTGTATTCGGGGAACTCGTGGGTCCTCTTCAGTTCGGAGCGAGGGCCGTCAAGGGCGACGACGACCGCGTCGGGCTTCTCCTCGTCGAGGACTTTCAAGAGCATGCTGGTGAAGCCGTAGAGGGCATTGGTCGGTTGGCCCCCGGTCGTGGTCATGGTCGCGGGCAGCGCGAAGAAAGCCCTGTAGGCAAGGCTGTGGCCGTCCAGCAGCAGTACTTTTCTTTCAGCCAAACCGCGCGCCTCTCTATCGCGTCCGCTTCTTCAGCTTCTGGATTCGCCCCCGGCTCACACGAACCTTGATGCTCCGGACGGGCAGTGTGTCACGCACAGGCCGCATCCGTAGCACCTGCCGACCCGAGCTTTACCGTCCTCACCGACAGTCCTCTCCTCGAACGGGCACACCTCGACACAGCGGCCGCAGCCTTCACAGCCCGCAGCATGCACATACGACCTCATCAGGCCCCTGTGAAACGGGTAACGATCCGTGCCGTAGTGCGCCCGGGACAGCAAGGGCAGGCAGCCGTCCGAGCAGCAGTTGCAGATGACGAAGTAGCTGCCGCCGCTCCCGGTGTCGAGGTGGGCATACGCTATCTGCGCGAGCCCCTTCCGGTGGCAATCGTTACAGAGGGAGAGCGCCTCGTCCACGCCGATCTCCCGGTAATCTTCGGGAAAGAGACCGGTCCAGACCCCAAAGCCCGTCCGGATGACTATGTCGGTCTCCAGCGGATGGGAGCATCCGGCGTGGGCGAGCCTGCAGCGGCAGGGCCCGACCGCTACCCGCGAGCCTTGCTTGAGGAATCCTTCGAGCTCGACCGGCGACAGCGGCGTTCCGGCTATGCCCCACTTCGCGGACGGGTAGGCGAGCGTCCAGTAGACGAGCTCGCTCACGGCGCGATGACGCATCGCCCGGCTGGAAAGCAGCCGGTAGAGTATCGAAAGGAGTCGCACCTCGTGGCGGGCATACAGCCCCAGGATGAAGAGCCTGGTCGGGCTTTCCTCTCCGGCTGTGATGTGTGCAAGCATTGGCGCTCCGTGACGGGTATTCCAGTTGCTATAATATCCCATGATGTGCCGAAGTGGCGGAATGGTAGACGCGCTGGTCTCAAAAACCAGTGGGGTGACACCCCGTCCCGGTTCGAGTCCGGGCTTCGGCACCAGCACTCGTTCAACGACTCTGCAGCACCCTGCCACAGACGGACACTTACCGCGAGTGGGCGCAATGAAGAACGTTCACGGTTGGCGGGCCTGAGACGGGGTGGGCTATTTCTTCGCCGGAGCGGCAGGCTTTTCGATCGGCCTTGCGATGTAGATGGCGATGAGCCCGAAGACAGGTAAGAAGAAGCCGATGATGAACCACCACTGCATGCTCCGGCCTTTGCGGGCCGCGACGGCCCCGGCCCAGGTGCCGAAGATGATCGCAAGCACCAGCGCGCCGAACATCAAATAGGTCCAGCCGCTGGACCAGGGTATGAGCGCTTTCGCCACAAGCGACATGAGCATCTGCTCTTACCTCCATACGTACGTGTACACGACAGCCAGATGATACCAGATAACGGCTCGGCCGGACATCTTCATCCGGCCGGGATCATCAGCCTTTGCGCCGCTCTTTTCTCAGTTGCCGCGCTTCCTTCTTCATGGTGCGCCGCGAGACGACGTGCTCCTCGTGCCCGTAGTCGCGCGCCAGCGGGGGCGGCTCGTGAGGATCCTGGCCGGAGCGGACACCGTACTGGCCGATGTCTACGGGAGTCGCGGCTCCCTTCGCGGGCGTGTGAGGTTCAGACATCTGCTCGCCGGTCCGCACCCCATAACTGCCGACGTCAACGGGACCTCCCGAAGGTTGCCGGGTGAACTCGTCGGGATGAATGACGGGCGCGCCCTCACCGAAGCTGGAGGGGTACTTGCTCTTGAAGCCTTCATCGAACGCGGGTGACTGCGCCGTGTACTCCGCGCACTCGAAGCCTGCCGTCGACATGCAGAGGTTGCAGTATTCGGCGTGGTCCGGGTTCTCCGCGCCACAAGCGGGGCACTTCATCGTCAAAGCGTTCTGACCTCCTGAGCGTCCGCTCACCGCGGCTCACGACACGACCCTCTCCGGCTGCTGCCTCCCCGGGCCAGGAGCGGGCCGAAGCGCCGCTCCCCTGCAGCGCCGGTTTTCCGCGTCCCGGCCCTACGAGACATTATTCTGAAGCGCCCTGCGATTTACCTTTGCGCATCAGTCCTTGAGGTTGCCCGAGACGTACTCTTCGTATCCGCCCAGGTCCAGCAGGCCGTGCCCGCTGAGGTTGAACAGGATGTTCCTGGACTCACCCGACTCCTTGCACTTCAAGGCCTCGTCGATCGCGCACTTCGCCGCATGCGCCGACTCGGGGGCGATTATCATGCCCTCCGTCCGCGCGAAGAGCATCGCGGCCTCGAAGACCGCGGTCTGCGGGTAGGCGATAGGATCGATGTAGCCCTGGTTCACCAGCATCGACAGTATCGGGGCGTCCCCGTGATAGCGCAGGCCCCCGGCGTGGATCGGCGATGGCACGAACTTGTGCCCCAGGGTGTACATCTTGACGATGGGGGCGAGCTCGGCCTCGTCGCCGAAGTCGTACTCGTACTTGCCCTTGGTGAGGGTCGGGCACGACACCGGCTCGACCGCCAGTATGGTGAGGTCCTTGCCATCGAACTTGTCCTTCATGAACGGGAAAGCTATCCCCGAGGCGTTGCTCCCGCCGCCGACGCAGCCGATGATCGTGTCAGGGTACTCCCCGAGCTTCTCCATCTGCGCTTTGGCCTCCAGGCCGATCACGGTCTGGTGCATGCAGACGTGGTTGAGCACGCTGCCCAGGGAGTATCTGGCGTCGGGGTCGGTCGCCGCCAACTCCACTGCCTCGCTGATGGCGATGCCGAGGCTGCCCGGGCAGTCCGGGTCTTCCGCGAGCACCGCCCTGCCTGAGTTGGTCAGCTCTGACGGGCTCGGGTTTACCTCCGCTCCCCACACGTGCATCATGGCGCGCCGGTATGGCTTCTGGTCGTACGAGATCCTCACCATGAACACCTTGAGGTCGAGGCCGAAGAACTTGCAGCCGAGCGCGAGCGCGCTTCCCCACTGGCCGGCACCGGTCTCCGTGTAGATCCGCTTCACGCCCTCCGCCTTGTTGTAGTAGGCCTGGGCGATCGCCGTGTTCGGCTTGTGGCTGCCCGCCATGCTCACGCTCTCATCCTTGTAGAAGATCTTTGCGGGTGTGTCGAGCGCCTCCTCGAGCCTGTAGGCGCGGTGCAGCGGAGTGGGCCTGAAGAGCTTGTAGACCTCGATGACCTCATCGGGTATCTCGATGTAGCGTTCCTGGCTCATCTCCTGCTTGATGAGCTCCATCGGGAATAGTGGCGCGAGGTCCTCAGGGCCCAGCGGCTCCCTTGTCCCCGGGTGGAGCGGCGGCGGCAGGGGCTCGGGGAGATCCGCCTGGATGTTGTACCACGACGTCGGGATCTCGTTCTCCGCCAGAGTCACCCTATATGGACCTTCCTTGGATGGCATCGTCGTCTCCTTTCCTTGTCGATACAATGCCTCTAAAAAAAACCCGGTCCGCGACCGGGGATTTTCCCACTAAATAAGCCGCGGGCTCTCATGTCCCACGGCCTGTTCTTTTTTCACGGCAACGTGGAACCCTTTAGGAGCCCCACCACCAGTTGTTCAGTTCGCTGCGCACTGCCTTCTTCTTCATAGTGAGGTGCATGTTACCCGAAATGCCCGGGGCATGCAAGCGGGTGTCAATGGATGATCCCCCTGTCCGCGAGCAGCCCCGTGATCTCGTCCGCGACCTCGGCGACTGTCTTGTCCGTGGTGTCTATCGCGACCGCGTCTGGAGCCGGCCTCAAGGGGCTGACCGCCCGAGACGAATCGATCGTGTCACGCTTCCTGATCTCCGAGGCGACCTGCTCGCGGGTCACGTCGATGCCTTTTTCCCGCATCTCGGCCAGGCGGCGGCGGGCACGCTCCGCCTGAGAGGCCTCCAGGAATATCTTGAGCGGCGCGTCCGGCAGGACCGTGGTGCCTATATCCCTGCCCTCCACGACGGCGCCCCTCCCTTCTACAAGGCACCTCTGCAGCCTGACCATCTCGCAGCGCACGACTGCCGCCGCCGACACCGGCGAAACGGCGTCACCGACCTCCGGGGAGCGTATCTGTTCGGTTACCTCACGCTCATCGATGAACACGCGCAGGGTCTCCCCGTCGCGCAGCTCGAGCCTGAAAGAGGCGCCGACCTCGACGGCGACCTCCCCGAGAGCCGCCTCGTCGTCAACGGGCATGCCCCTCTCGAGAGCGAGCAGCGTGACCGCTCGATACATCGACCCGCTGTCCACCAGGGCAAGCCCAAGCTGGCGCGCAAGAACGAGTGCCACCGTGCTCTTGCCGGACGCTGCCGGCCCGTCTATTGCTATCAGTATCTGGGCTCTGCTCTCGCCGGCGCTCATGGTCACTCTTCCGTTCCGAGGCGCTCGAGCGCCTTTTCGAAACCCGGGTACGATATCCGGGTCCACTCCCAGCCGTCGACCACGGTCTCGCCCTCGGCAGCCAGGCCGGCAACAGCCAGCATCATGGCGATCCTGTGGTCCGAGCTGCCGGAGACGCTGGCGCCGTGCAACCGCGCCGGGCCCTGGAGAGTCATGCCGTCAGCAGTCTCCTCTGCCGCGGCCCCCATGGCGCGAAGTCCCGCCACGGCCCCGCTTATCCGGTCCGACTCTTTGTGCCTCAACTCGTCCGCGCCTGTGATCACCGTCTTTCCTTCAGCAGCGGTAGCGAGGAGCGCCAGCAGCGTCACCTCGTCGATCGCCGCCGCGACGTCGCCCGGCGAGACCTCGATTCCCCGGAGGGCGGAGTGGCGCACATTGATGTCGCCGACCGGCTCGCCCGAATCTGACACGCCCGAGGTGACTACGTCGCCACCCATCCTCCGCACCAGTTCCAGGAACGCGGTCCGGGTAGGGTTCAGGCCAACGCCACGGAGGGTGAGCCGGGAGCCCGGGCAGATGAGCGCGGCGGTGATGAAGAAGGCAGCCGAGGAAAAGTCGCCGGGCACCTCGATGTCAAGAGCCTCCGGGATGCCGGGCTCGAGGCGCACCGAGAGCCCCTCCGCCCTTATTACAATGCCTGCTCTGGCAAGCATCCGTTCGGTGTGGTCGCGGGTCGGCGTCGGCTCGCGCACTATCGTTGCGCCTCGCGCCCCCAGCCCCGCCAGCAGGACCGCCGACTTCACCTGGGCGCTCGCAACGGGCGTCGAGTATTCGATGCCCGTGAGTGGGCCACCCCTTACGCGAAGCGGAGGGCGCCCGCCTTCGCCGGACGCCTCGACGGTTGCCCCCATCAGCGCAAGGGGAGCTATGATCCTCGCCATCGGGCGCCTCATGAGGCTCTCGTCGCCACGGAAGGTGACGTCCACGGGATAAGGCGCTACCGACCCCGCCAGCAGCCGCATCGTCGTGCCGGAGTTCCCACAGTCGATCTCTCCGGGCGGCTGAGCGAAGCCCCGGCCCCCGGTCCCTTCGATCCGCAGGAGTCCGGCAGCGCGCCCGATGTCGACTCCAAGCCCTGAAAGTGCCTTGAGCGTGCTCGCGCAGTCGGCCCCGTCACTGAAGTTGGAGACGGTGGTGGTGCCGGACGCGAGCGCCCCGACCACGGCCGCGCGGTGGGAGATCGATTTGTCGCCGGGGACCGTCACCTCACCCGTGAGCGCTCCCGTCCCGCCAAACCTCGCCCGCACCTTCAGGCCTTTCCGAGCGATGCCCGGTAACCCAGGCTCTCGAGGTGGGCCGCGGCCTCTGCCGCCCTGTCCTCGCCCAGGACGTTCAGCGTCAGGATGCCGGTCTCGCCCTCGAGCGGATGGACGATGCCGATATCCTCGATATTGACGCCGAGCCCGCCCACCGCGGTGGTGATCCGGCTTATCACCCCGGGCTCGTCGGGCACCGGCAGTGACACGGCGAACATCTCCGTTATCTCCGCTCCGGCCTTCAGTGAGAGCTCCTCGCGGGCCGCCCTGGCATCCACGAAGATCTCCCGCAGAGCCTCTGTGTCGCCCCTTGCGAGGGCTTCTTTGAGTCCCTGCAGGCTCTGCTGGTAGTCCCCCAGCTTCTCGATGATAAAGGCGCGGTTCTCGGTGACGATGTCGAGCCAGACGTCGGGGTTGCTGGCCGCGATCCTGGTCATGTCCCGGAAGCCCCCCGCGGCCACGCTGTAGATGCTCTTCATCCGCTCGCGCTCGCGCGCCGCCATCTCCATGAGCAGCAGCGAGAGCAGGTGGGGCACGTGGCTCACGGTCGCCATAGCCCTGTCGTGTGACTCCGGGTCCATCGAGATCACCCTCGCGCCCATCTCCTTGAGCAGCGCGTGGATGCGCTGGTAGGCGGTGGCGTCGGTATTCTCGTTCGGGGTGAGGATGTAATAGCGGTCGCGGAAGAGGTCGGCCCGCGCGAAGTGGACGCCCGACTGTTCCGAGCCGGTCATGGGGTGGCCGCTGACATACAGGGCGCCCGGTGGCAGGGCTTCCTGGATCGCCTGCATCACGCCCATTTTCGCGGAGGCAATGTCAGAGACGACAACACCGTCCTCCAGCGCGGGAGCGGCTGCCTCCAACGAAGAGACCATGGCGCTTATCGGGGTGGCGATGAATACGACCTGGGCGCCGGACGCGGCCTCGGCCGCGGTCTCGGCAATGGTATCGGCGATACGCAGCTCGCGCGCGGCATCCCTGACCTCAATAGAGGCGTCGAACGCGGCCACTTCGCCGACGCCATCGTAGTCCTTGAGCGCGAGGGCCAGCGAGCCTCCCATGAGGCCGGTGCCTATCACGGCGATTTTCTTGACCATCGGGACACCTTGGTTCTCGACGGGCTGTCGGCCGATCACATCTTCCTGCCGAGCGCCGGCGCGAGCGCCCTCAGTTCGTCCATCAGGCGGCCGAACTCGTCGAGGGCCAGCGACTGGGGCCCGTCACAGAGCGCGGCCCCGGGGTCGGGGTGCACCTCGATCATCACGCCGTCGGCCCCCACGGCCAGGGCGCCCTTGGAGAGCGGCCCGATCAGCTCGTGCTTGCCGGTGGCGTGGCTCGGGTCGACTATTATCGGCAGGTGGCTCACGGTCTTGACGATCGGCACGGAGCTGAGGTCCAGCGTGTTGCGCGTCGCGGTCTCGAAGGTGCGTATCCCGCGCTCGCAGAGGACCACGTTCGAGTTGCCTCCCCGGACGACGTACTCTGCCGCCATCAGCATCTCCTCTATCGTGTTGGAGAGGCCCCGCTTGAGCATGACCGGCTTGTGCATCTCGCCCGCTTCCTTGAGCAGCAGGAAGTTCTGCATGTTGCGGGCGCCGATCTGGATCATGTCCGCGTATTCTGACACCAGCTCCAGGTGCCGGACGTCGACCACCTCGGTCACAACCGGCAACCCTGTCACGTCTCGCGCTTCGGCAAGCAGCTTCAGCCCTTCGGCCCCGAGCCCCTGGAAAGAGTAAGGGGAAGTCCTGGGCTTGAAGGCGCCACCCCTGAGGATCTGGGCGCCGGCGTCCCTGGCGGCGTTCGCGGCGGCGAGCAACTGGTCCTTGCTCTCGACCGCGCACGGCCCGGCGATGACCACGAATTCGTCACCGCCCAGCTCAACCGGGCCCACCTTTACGACCGTGCTTGCCGGGTGGAACTCACGGCTCACGAGCTTGTACGGCTTCATTATCGGGACGACGCTGTCCACCCCGTCGAACGCTTCGAAGGGGATCTGCGAGATCCTCTCGCGGTCGCCGATCGCCCCGATTATGGTCTTGAACTCACCGCGGGAGAGGTGGGCTTCCGCTCCGACCTCATGCAGCTTCTCGATGACGCCCTGCACCTGCGCCTCGCTTGCCCCGTCCCGCATGACGATCATCATCGCCGGTCACCCTCTCAAAGATCGATATTCCTTGCCCGGGCGCGTCCCGGGCCGATGCTGGTGATAAGAAAAAGAAAGGCCTCTGCTCTGCTCACTCCGGCAGGTCCGTGCGCAACTGACGCGCCTCTTTCAGATACACGTGCCTCAGCTGCTCCCGCGCCTTGTCGGTGTTCATCAGCATCATCGCCCTGATCGTGCGGGGCAGAGCGCCTTCCACGTCCAGCTCCCTCGCGCATATCACCGGGATGTGGGAGAGCCCGAGCTTGCGGACGGCCGCGGCCGGGAACTCGGCTATAAGGTCCTTGGTGGAGGTGAAGAGGATGAAGACCACGTCGTCGGTGCCCACGTCGTTGCGGTCGAGCATCTCCTCCAGCAGCTCCGTCGTCACCTCGACGATCTCTTCCTTGGTGTCGGCCTCAGCCGTCACCGCGCCGCGCAATGCCCTGACCCTCATTGGCCCTCCTTAACCTTTCCCCAGTCCTCGAGCCCCGTCTGCCCGTAGAGCTCGCGCACCTCCGCGCCCGTGAGCTCCCTCGACTCTCCGGGCTTCAGCCTTCCGAGCCCCAGAGATCCTATACGCACCCTGTTCAGCGACACCACCCGATAGGAGAGGTGCTCGAACGTCCGCCTGATCTGCCTCTTCCTGCCCGCGTGTATCACCAGGTCTACCTGTGCCATGCGGCCGCTGGTCCCCACGACGGAAGCCTTTGCCGCTCCTGTTTCTCCGTCCTCGAGCCGCACTCCTTTTCGCAGCCGCGCAATATCTTCCGGGCGCGGCACCGGCTCCACCTCGACCATGTATTCACGCGGCACTCCGTACCGCGGGTGCATCAACCTGTTGGCGAGGAAGCCGTCGTTCGTTAAGAGTATAAGTCCGGTCGAATCCATGTCCAGCCTGCCCACCGGGAACAGCCGCAGCCCTCTGCTCGCATCGAGGGGGATCTGATCGAGGACCGTCGGGCGCCCCTGCGGGTCCGTCGCGGTGCTCACGACGCCAGCGGGTTTGTTCAGCGCGAAATAGGCCAGCTCTCCCTCCGGCTCGACCGCGATCCCGTCGACTTCTATGGCGTCTCTGCCGGCGATCCCCCTGTCACCCAGGGAAGCCGTCTTCCCGTTCAGGGTCACCCTTCCCGCCAGGATCAGCGCTTCCGCCGCCCTCCTCGAGGCCACCCCCGCCCTCGCCAGGATCTTCTGTACCCTCTCGGGCTGGTTTTCCGACGTCACCCATGTCCTCCTCGAGCTCCCAGGAGAGGCTCCTCTTTATCTTCTCGATGGTCGCTTCATCAGGTGCGAACTCCTCAAGGGCGGGCATGTCGTCCAGGCTGCGGAGCCCGAACCTCTCGAGGAAGCGGTCGGTGGTGCCGTAGAGCGCGGCGTAGCCCGGGGGGCCGCCCCTGCCGACGGCCTTGACCAGCCCGCGGTCCTCGAGGGTCTTCATGACTCCCTCGGACTGGACGCCACGGATCTCGGCGACAACGCCTCGCGAGACCGGCTGCAGGTAGGCGACTATCGCCATCGTCTCGAGCGCGGCCCTGGTGAGCCGCGGGTTGACCTGCGACCTGATGAGCCTCGATATGTAGGGGGCCGCATCCGGCGACGAGTAGAAGCCGAACCCGCCGGCCACCTCGCGTATCACCAGCCCGGAGTCCTGCGAGGCGTAGGAGTCGTGGAGCCTGTTCAAGATCTCTCGGACGGCGCCCTGGTCGAACCCGGTTATCTCCACGATCATCCCCGCGCTCAGCGGCTCCGGGGAGACGAAGAGCAGCGCCTCGATCACGCTCATCTTGTCCGCGTCCGAAGATGCGGGCATCGGCGCCGGGCGCTCTGCTTCCGCGCCGGCTCTCTCGACCGCGTCCTCGCCTTGCCCGTCAAGCGACATTGCTGTCCGCCTCCCGCTTGCTGACCTCGATCTCACCGAAAATCTTCCTCTGCTTGAGGTCCACTTCGTTGCGCTTGTACAGCTCGAGCACCGCGAGGAACGTCGCGATCACCTCCAGCTTCGATGAACACTCACTGATGAGCTCGCTGAACTTCACCTTTCCCTTCTTCGCGACCCGCGCCCGGACATCCTCGATGCGCTCGGCGACGGATATCTTGATGGGCGCTATGTACGAGGTATCGACGCGCTCGGTCGCCCTTTCTATCAGCAGGTCCATGAGCGCGCGGGCGAGGTCGGTGGTGACCACCCCGTCGAAAGGGTCGGGGTAGAGGGACGCGTAATCATCCTCGAGCTCGCGGGTCCGTGGCACGTACCACCCGTGCTCCGCGTACTGCTCCTGGAGCCAGTCGGCCGCGCTCGCGAACTGCTTGTACTCGATGAGCCTCTCGACGAGGAACTCCCGCGCGCTCTCCGTCTCCTCGGCGGCTTCGCCCTCCTCCTCCTCGGGAGGTATCAGCGACCGCGCCTTGATGAGCAGGAGCGTAGCCGCAATCAGCATGAACTCGGTGGCGGAATCCAGGTCGAGCTTCGGCGCCGCCTCCATTTGCTCCAGGAAGGCGGAAGTTATCTGGGCGACCGGTACCTGGTGGATGTCCAGCTCCTGCCTCATGATGAGCTGGAGCAGCAGGTCGAACGGCCCCTCGAACACCTCGATCTTGACCTCGAAGCTCAAATGCCGCTCCTACAGCGTTCCTATGTTCATCGCCCGCCTGGCCCGCGCCAGCGACTCGTCCACTATCGGGTTCACCTTCTCGGCGCCGGAGGCCAGGATATCGGCCACCACACCGGGCTTGCGCGCCAGCTCCTCGCGCCTCTCCCTGAACGGCCCCAGGTCCGCCGCTATCCTCTCGGCGAGCCGGTCCTTGCAGTCCGTGCAGCCCGTGAGCGCCTGCTCGCATTCGCGCGACACCCGGTCGAGCTCTTCGGGGAAATAGACGCGGTAGAGCGTGTACACCGTGCACACCTCTGGATGCCCCTTGTCCTCGCGGCGCTTGCGTGCCGGGTCAGTAATCATCTTGCGTACTTTCTTTGAGATGGCTTGGGGCTCGTCGTCCAGGCCGACGTAGTTGTCGTACGACTTGGACATCTTGCGCCCGTCCGTGCCCGGGATCTTCGGGGCCTTCGAGAGTATCGGCTGCGGCTCGGGGAACGTCGCACCGTACAGCGAGTTGAAGTCCCTCGCTATCTCGCGGGTCAGCTCCAGGTGCGGCAACTGGTCCTCCCCGACCGGCACCAGCTCGGCGTCCACCGCCAGGATGTCGGTCGCCATCAGCACCGGATAGCCGAGGAAGCCGTATGTGTTCACCACGCGCGAGTCCAGCTCCCGCAACTGCTCTTTGTAGGTAGGGTTGCGCTCGAGCTCGCCCAGTGTGATGACCATCCCTAGGGACAGCACCAGCTCAGGGATCCCGTGGATGTCGGACTGCCTGTAGATAGTGCATTTGCCCGGGTCGAGGCCCGCGGCGAGCCAGTCCAGCACCATCTCGGTCGTCCAGGTGCCCAGCATGGAGGTGTCCCGGTAGCCGGTGGTAAGGGCGTGCCAGTCCGCGACGAAGAAGAAGCACTCATTCGTGTCCTGCAGGCCGATCATGTTCTTGAGGTTGCCGTGATAGTGCCCCAGGTGGAGCCTGCCGCTCGGCCGGTAACCGCTTACTACCCTGTCTTTCAAACAAGCACCTCCGTTAGACCGCCGGCTTCAAGCCGCAGTCAGTGTCCCATCGCCGCTGCCACCCACCGGAACAGGGGGTTCAGCAGCCTGAAGAAAGCACCGTTGGTCCCCCACACGATCACCAGTATTATGATGAACCCGAACGGCGCGAGCCGCTCGTAAGTGTCACGCGCGCTGTCCGACAGGAAGTATTCGAGGACATGAGAGCCGTCGAGGGGTGGTATCGGCAGCAGGTTGAACACCCCGAGTACGATGTTGATCTCGACGATGGCGAACAGCAACCTGAAGACCTCTATAGCATGTACGCCCACCGCGTTTAGGATCGCCCCGATTCCCGTAAAGATAGCCGCGATCGCGAAGTTGGTGACCGGCCCGCCGAGCGCGACCAGCACCATGTCGTGCCTCTTCTTCAAAAAGTACGGGTTGACCGGCACGGGCTTCGCGTACCCGAACACCATGGCCCCACCGGTCAGCACCAGCAGCCCGAGCGGGAGCAGGATCGTCCCGAACGGGTCGATGTGCGGTATGGGGTTCAAGGTCAGCCGCCCCGCGTTGCGGGCAGTGTGGTCGCCTCTCCAGTCGGCGATGCGCCCGTGCATGTACTCGTGCAGGACCACGCCAATCAGCAAGCCTATGATCAGGTATGCGGCGTCTCGCCAGCTTGTCACGATTCTCCAGTCGAAGGGTCCGGAACAATTCCGTTCATTCTATTTCTGCCCTTTTCAGCATACAAGCACAGTGAGCGAGCAAACATGAGCGGCGGCAATCCCGCTGCTAGGCTCGAGGGTGCGATCTCGCGTAGACCGCCCTCAGGTGGTCCCGCGTCACTTCGGTATAGATCTGGGTGGTGGCGATGCTGACGTGGCCCAGCAACTCCTGGACCACCAGCAGGCTCGCCCCTCCCTCGAGCATGTGGGTCGCGAAAGTGTGCCTGAGCCCGTGCGGGGTGACCAGCTCTTCGATCCCCGCCTCGCGCGCGCGGCCCTTGATTATCTTCCAGCAACCCTGCCGCGTGAGCCTCCCGCCCCGGGCGTTGAGCACCAGGGCGGACGTGGAGGTGCGGCGCACGAGCACCGGCCTCGCGTCGCGGAGGTAGGCGGATGCCGCCTCGGAGGCGGCCGAGCCGAACGGGATGAGCCTCCACTTGTCGCCTTTACCGTGGGCGGTCACGACCCGCTCGACCATATCCAGGTCGCCGATGTCGAGCGCGGTCAGCTCCGAGACTCGCATTCCCGTGGCGTAGAGTATCTCCAGGATGAAGCGGTCGCGCACCGTGAGCTCGCTGTCCCCCTGAACGTCGAGCAGCCGCGCGACCTGGTCGCGCGTCAACGCGTGAGGCAGCCGGTGCGGTGTCCGGGGCGTCGCCAGCGAAGTGGTGGGGTCGGCGCCGGCGTAGCCTTCGACAACCAGAAAGCGGTGGAACATCCGCAGTGCGCTTGCCGCCTGCGCCATCGACCTCGGCGAAAGGGAGCCGCCTTCCCCTTCGCTGAGTGAGGCCACGAAGGCCCTGGCCTCGTCCTGGGTCACCTGGTCGGGCTCCACGATGCCCTGCCGCTGGAGGAACTCCGCATAAGAGCGCAGCACCCGCCGGTAAGCCGCCAGGGTGTTTGCGGACGCGCCTTTCTCCACCGCCATGAAATTGAGGAACTCACCGGCGCAGGTGACGATCTGCGAAGGCGCGGCGGCTTCGGTCTGACTGGAAGCCTGCGCGCTCAAGGCGTTGCTCCCCCCGTGAACGGGCCCGAGTCCCCGGCCAAAAAAGAGCGGGCGAGCGTTATCCCGATGATGCTCTTGGCATCGCGGATCCGGCCGTCCGATATCAGCTCGGTCGCCCCAATCAGCGGGACCTTCACGACCTGGAGGAACTCGTCGGGCTCGGGCTCGCCGCTCCCGGGCGACAGACCGCGCGCCAGGTAGAGATAGAACTTCTCGTCCGAGTAGCCCGGGGAGTTGTAGAACTCCGCCAGTGGGATGAGCTCGGCGGCCTTCATCCCGATCTCCTCGCCGAGCTCGCGCATCGCCGTGTGCTCGGGCGCCTCATCGGGGTCCAGCTTCCCCGCCGGGATCTCGAGGAGGACGCCGCGCACAGCGTGCCTGTACTGCCTGACCATCACTATCTCGCCGTCTTCCGTGAGCGGCACCATGCCCACCGCGCCCGGATGCGCCACCCTCTCCCAGGTGGCGACCCGCCCGTCGGGAAGGCGCACCTCGTCCACGAACACTTTGACGACCCTGCCGTCGAACGCCTGCGACGTGGAGAGGACCTCGTGCTCGTTGATGTCGAACTCAGCCACCGGGCTCACCACCACCGCCGGCCGCTATCAAGCCCGCAGCAGCCGCCGCCATGAAGAACTCCGGCTCCGCCTCGTAGCCTCTGCCCATCACCGTTGCCTTCAGATCGCAGCGGCCCATCAGGCCCTCTATGACGCGCGCGTCGACCGACCGTACCTCGTGCATGCTGTCAAGTCCCGATTCCCTCAACTGCTCGGACAGGCAGTCGCCCCGCCCGCTCTCGAGCTCCGGCATCGCGATGACGGCCCGGGCGCGCGCCGCGTACTTCAGGGAGGAGACCGTGTGGTGGCTCAAGCCGCGGTGCCTGTCGCGCTCGTCGGCGAAACTTATCCTCGGTATCGCTATAGCAAGGCCGCCGAGTGACGCCGCGGCATTCACGATCATCCCCTGCTCGATCCCGCTGAACCCCGCTTGAGAGCCGGTCCCAACGATCCCGGGCCCCATCAGCGCGATCACCGCGTCCGCACCCGTGATGCGCCGGGCGGCGAGGAGCGCCCCGTACACCGTGACGGCTTCCATGTCCCCCCCGAAAGCGTTGCCGCAGGTGATGACCGAGTCCAGGTAACCGTTCTCCCTCAGGAAGCGCGCCGTGTTGCTGAACGCGGCCGGGAGCGAGCCGCCATCGGTCATCACGTACGCGAGCTTTCCTTCCGGCATCGCGTGCCTGTAGGCGAGGGCCGCGGGCAGCAACTGGCTGTGCAGCGAACCCGCGACCACCGGCATCCCGCCCAGCGCGCCCGAGAGGTCTTCGCCCTCGAGGCCGTCGAGGCTCTCCTCGACCGCCTCGACGTTTAGCTGAAGAGGCGTGTACCGGAGCTTCATGATATGACCGCTGCCGTCGGTGTCGAGCTCCTGGCGCGAGAGGTTCCAGAGGACGAAGTGATACCCGCCGGATCCGAGGTCCAGGTCCACCGCGGTGGTGTTGGCGACCACCTGGTCGCCCGCCGCGACGGGGCCCACCAGCGACTCGAGGACCACCGCCGGCCCCCGGGTGCCGTCCTCGAACTCGAGGGAGGCCTCGGTTATTGAGGCCCCCCAGGGCTTCACGCCAGTCACCGTTGCGCGCCTGTAGCTGCTCACGTTGCCCGCTCCGCTCCCTCGTCGGCCGCGGCGTAGGCGAGCCGCGCTATCACCCTGGCGACCCCTTCCATCTGGTCCTTCTTGATGAGCTCCTGGGTGCTGTGGGCGTTGACGAGGCCTATGTTCATGACGGCCAGGCTCAGGCCGGCCCGGTTCAGGACGTTCGCGTCGCTGCCCCCGCCGCTGGAGGTGAGGCCGGGCTCGAAGCCGCAGGACTTGAGCGCCATGGCCAGCTGGTACACCGGCGTCGAGGCAACGTCCAGCTTGAAATGTTGAAACGAGTGCTCGATCTCGGTAACCAGCTCACAGCCTGCGGCCTCCGCAGACTTCTGGAAGCTACTCACTATCCGGTCGCGCTCGGCTTCGAGTCGCTCGTCGGACATGCTCCGGATCTCCCCTTCCACCACCGCGGTCTCAGGTACGATGTTGACCGCAACGCCTCCGGATATAAGACCGACGTTCGCGGTTGTCACCTCGTCGAGGCGGCCGAACTCTATCTCGGATATCGCCCTGGCGGCGCAGGCGATGGCGTTGGCCCCTTTCTCGGGCTCGACTCCCGCGTGAGCGGCCCGGCCCTTGATGGTGAACTTGAAGCGGTCCTGGCTGGGCGCCTCCGTCACAATGCCCCCGACGGGCCCGCTCCCGTCCAGCACGACGCCCCACTCCCCGTCGACCAGCGACATGTCCAGGTGCCTGGCGCCGACGAGCCCGGGCTCCTCCTGCGCCGTGAAGATCAGCTCGAGCGCGCGGTAGGGGCCGCCGGCCTCGGCCAGCGATTCCACCGTTGCCAGTATTGCCGCGAGGCCCGCCTTGCAATCGGCGCCGAGGACCGTCTCGCTCATGCTGACGAAGTGGTCGCCCATGTCGAACGGTAAGATATGCGAACCCGGCTGGACGGTGTCCATGTGGGCGCAGAGGATGACCGGCGCCAGAGGAGAGAACGCCCCCGCCGGGACCCGCACCACCAGGTTTCCGCACTCGCCGCCGGTGGCGGCCGCCGAGGCGTCCTCGTGAACGGCAAAGCCCAGCCTGTTGCAGAATTCCTTGATGTAGGCACACATGGCGCCCTCAAAGCCGGAGACGCTGTCTATCTTGACGAGCTCGAAGAATATCTCGAAGAGCCTGTTGGCCTCGGGACCCTCCGTTGGGCTCATTTCACTGCCTGGGCCTCGTCGCCGTCTATGACCTTGAGGTGAGAGTCGGCCATCCGCTGTCTCTTGGCCGCCGCGCCCACGAACTCCCTGAACAGCGGGTGCGGCTTGAGAGGCCTCGACTTGAACTCCGGGTGGAACTGGGATGCTACGAACCAGGGGTGGTCAGGGTACTCGACTATCTCGACCAGCCTGTCGTCGGGGGACACGCCTGAGAAGACCAGCCCCGCCTCTTCCATGTTGTGGCGCAGGGAGTTGTTGACCTCGTAGCGGTGGCGGTGGCGCTCGTAGATGACCTCTTCGCCGTAAGCCTGGTAGGCCCGGGTCCCCGGGGTTATCTTGCAGGGATAGAGGCCCAGGCGCATGGTGCCCCCGAGCCCGTCGATGTCCTTCTGATGGGCCATCAGGTCGATGACGGGGTACCTGGTGTTGGGATCGAACTCGGCGGAGTTGGCGCCCTCCATCCCAGCAACGTTGCGCGCGAACTCGATGACGCAGCACTGAAGGCCCAGGCAGAGGCCCAGGAACGGGATGTCGTTTTCACGCGCGTACTGGATGGCCGCGATCTTTCCCTCGATACCGCGAATGCCGAAGCCGCCAGGTACCAGCACGCCGTGTATGTCCTTGAGGGTCTCGCCGCAGCGCCCCTCCTTCAGTGTGTCGGAGGCGACCCAGATGGGCTTCACCCTGACACCGTGCTTGATGCCCGCCGAGTTCAGGCTCTCGGCGATGCTGATGTATGCGTCGGGCAGGTCCACGTACTTGCCGACCACCGCGACCCTCACCTCCGTCTCGAGGCCCTTGATCCTCTCGACAAGGGACTCCCACTCAGATAGGTCGGGCGGGTGCCCGGGCAGGCCGAGGTGCTTGACGATGTACTCGTCCAGCCCTTCCCGGTTGAGCATCAGCGGGACCTCGTAGATGGTGGGCGCGTTAACAGCGGATACCACCGCCTCGCGGTCCGTGTCGCAGAAGAGGGCTATCTTGTCCTTCACGTCATCGTTTATCGGGCGGTCGGAGCGGCAGACGATGGCGTCCGGCTGGATACCGATGCTCTTGAGCTCCTTCACGCTGTGCTGGGTCGGCTTGGTCTTCAACTCCTGGGAGGTCTCCAGGTAAGGCACCAGGGTCACGTGGATGTAGCAGACGTTCTCGTGGCCGAGGTCTTTCTTGAGTTGCCTGACAGCCTCCAGGAACGGGAGGCTCTCGATGTCGCCGACAGTGCCGCCTATTTCGCTGATCGCCACGTCGACATCATCGTCCTCGACGAGAGCGAGTATGCGGCGCTTGATCTCGTCCGTGATGTGCGGGATGACCTGGACGGTCGCCCCCAGGAACTCGCCCTTGCGCTCGCGGCCGATGATGGTCCCGTAGACGACACCGGTGGTGACGTTGGACTCGCGCTTCATGTTGATGTCGACGAAACGCTCGTAGTGCCCCAGGTCGAGGTCGGTCTCGGTCCCGTCGTCGGTCACGAAGACCTCTCCGTGCTGGAACGGGTTCATCGTGCCGGGGTCAACGTTGATATAGGGGTCCATCTTCTGCATGGCGACATTGAGGCCGCGGGCCTTCAGGAGCAGCCCGAGCGACGCCGCCGTTATCCCCTTTCCCAGCGATGAGACCACTCCGCCTGTCACAAAGATGTGCTTCACGGGCATGCGTTTACCTCCGGTCGCCTTCGGACTTCTAGTTATTATTATCCCCGCCCGGTGCCTGTCCCTTTCTCCCAAGCGAGTCTAACCAGTTGAGCACCCGGTTTGAAGCGATTACTTCAGAAAACGAGACCATCTCCGAGAGAATGTTCAGCGCCAGCATCAGGACCAGCACCCCCAGACGCCACCAGAAGCTCGTCCCCAGCACGAGTCCGAGCCCGATGACCGCCCCCAGGACGTTCGAGCCGGCGTCCCCCATCATGAACTTCTCGCGGAGGTCGCCGGGGAACAGGACAAGTGCAAACGCAGCGACGGCCAACGCGGGGGTCATGTATATGTAGAGGGGCGAATAGAGCGCGAAGACGGCCCCGACTGCCTCGGATCTGATTGTCAGCCCGGCGCAGAGCGCGAGCGCTGGAAAGAACACCTTCAGAGCACGCCCCGGGCGCAGGTCCAGCAGGTTGAAGAGGTTGGCGGTCAGTGCGATGAGCGCCGCATCCATTACCCAGGTGCCGTAAGCATTAAAGGTAAATCGTTGAAACATCATTAGTTGCGGATGCAGTGCGACCAGCGCAACGACAAAGCCAAGGAACGCCTTGACGAGGCCTGTGGTGAACCTGCCGTGCAGCGCTTCGGAGAAATGCCCCTTGAAGCCCTTCGCTCCCGAGTCACCCGCAACGTCGTCAAGAAGACCCAGCAGGCAGAAGCCCAGGACCAGAATCAACATTGTGTTCATCCCATAGGTTAAGCCGTGGAACCTGGAGGTCATGAGCCTGCCTTCGTCAGCGTAGTGCCGGACCGCATAGTCCACGACAACAAGCCAGACCAGCAGAAAAGCCGGCGCGAAGATAACGCCGGCCGAGGTGGGCAGCTTAACTCCCCTGAAGTTGGCCCTCGAGAGCCTCTCGCTCGAGAGCAGCTTCCACATCACGGCGAGCATCAGCGCGCCTGATACCAGAGAGCCCAGGAAAACGTAGAGCGCTATCATCCCTCCACCCGCCTCAGGATCGAGACCCCCGTCAACCGTTTCCTCCCTTGAGCGCCCGCGACGCGAGCGCTTTCGCGATGTCCGCGAACTGCCTGCCCCTGTGGACGAAACCCGCGAGGTCCCTACCCGTCTCGCTGTGTGACATGCAGGTGCTGACTTCGGCGATCGTGAATCCAGCGCGGTGGGCGTCGACGGTCATCGCAACCTCGACACCGAAGCCCTCGCGAAAAGGTGTGACCGCCTCGAAGACCTCCCGGCTCATGGCCCGCTGGCCCGATATCGGCGAGCGCATCTCCAGCCCGGTGAGCATCTTTATGCCCCTTCGGGCGAGCCCCTGCGCCGCTCCGACGCCCCCCCTCTTCGCGGGAGGCGGAAACGCGGCGATCGCCAGGTCCGCGGCCCCGCTCGCCACCGCTTCCAGGAGTGCGGCGGCCTCCGCAGCGTGCGCTCCCAGGTCGCCGTCGATGAGGAGCAGCGTCTCGAAATCCAGTTCCGGAAGGAGTCGGTTGAGCGAACCGCCCTTTCCGAGGTTGCTGCCGTTGACGACCACGGTCGCGCCGGCCGCCGAGGCCTCGAGAGAAGACCTGTCGCCCGAAGCGTCGTCGACCACCACCACCCTCTCGACGCCGTCGAGGCCCAGAAGCGACGACACCGTGCTGCCCACAAACTCCTCTTCGTTGTAGGTCGGGACTACGGCGACGGCCCTCAAGGAGCAGACATCTCCCTACGGTGGAGGCAGCATGCGGTTCGCCGCGCCGCCGCTCCCGTAGTGGCCGGGCTTGCCGGCCAGCGACATGTCGAGCGCCACCTCGCCGGGTACGGTGTCCACGTGGTCGACGGTCGAGATGCCGTGCTTCTTGTAGAAGAGGAGCACCGACTCCTCCGCGCTGCTGCCACAGACCCCGATCATCGGGAATGCGCTCGACACGAAGGTGTCGATCAGCGGCGCGTCGGTCTTGTCCAGGGCTCCGGTGTCCACCGGCCCGTCCAGGACAGCCCCGTCCACCGGCGCGACGAGCGTGCCACGCAGGTGGATCACGCCCAGTTGGTCCAGGGTGAGCAGGATGCTGGTGTTGCTGGCAGTGCGCAGCTGGTTCAATACTTCCGCGAAGACCCGGTTCTCCAGGGCCTGCTGGTCGGGAGGCATGGCGAAGAGGGTTGCCAGGTTGGCCATCACCGACTGGTCGCCGAACTTGTCGTGCGTCGCGATAGTGATGGTGACCTGCACGCTGCCCCCCGCCGCGGATATGCCATCGATTATGGCGGCGAGAGTGGCTTCGTCCGGATTGTTCCCGGTGAGGATGGCGTAGGTCTTGCCCGGCAGCATGTTGGCGATCATGTACGGCCGCGACTCGTCGGCATACCGCCTGTAAGCCTGCAGGTCGTTGTTGAGCGAGGTGTTCTTGTCCCTGATCTCACCGAAAGTCGTCTTGAGCGACTTTATCTGCGCCTTCTGCTCGGCCACCAGGCCACGCTCCACCAGGGTGGTACCGAGGAGTATGCCGATGCCGAGGGCAAGAAATACAGCCACCAGGGATATCACGTGGTAGCGCATGTCGATCAAGCGGACGCACCTCTCATTCAGATAAGGTTCTGCAGCTTCATGAGCCAGACCTGGAACCGCATGGCCATCACCGAGATGAACTGCCGCGCCGGCTCGGAAAGCAGGATTATTATTACTATGACCAGCAGCGCGGCGGCCGCCATCACCGTGAGGTGCCAGCCCTTCACCCTGGCGTGATATAACTCGCTGACCCCTTTGGCGTCCACCAGCGCCGCGCCTATGCGCAGGCGCACAAGGAAGGTGCTGGCCATTCCCTTCCGGTCTTTGTCCAGGAACTCGATCAGGTTGTTGTGCCCCCCGACCAGGACGATGATCTCGGCGCCCTTTTCATAGGCGATCAGCATCGCGATGTCCTCGCTCGTCCCCGGGTAGTGGAAGACCGTGCTCTCGAGGCCCATTTCTTCGAGCCTTTCCCGCCCCGGAGCGCGGCCGTCGACGTAGCCGTGCACCACAAGCTCGGCCTTTGAAGCCAGCGAGTCGTCCGAGACGCTGTCCATGTCGCCGACGATCATGTCCGGTTTGTACCCCATCTCGAGCAGGGCATCGGCCCCGCCGTCCACCGCGACCAGGACCGGCTTGATCTCGCGGATGTAAGAACGCAGCGCCTTGAGGTCTTTCTTGTGGTCGTGCCCGCGCACGACAACCAGCACGTGGCGGCCGTCGAATCGGGTCTTTATATGGGGCAGGTCGATGCTTTCGAGCAGGATCGCCTTCTCCGCCTCCAGGAGCTCGACGGTGTTGGCGGCGAAGTCTCCCAGGTGCTTTCCCAGCCGCTTCTTGCTGTCCTCGATGCGCAGCTCGATCTCATCGAGGGTGAGGAGATTGCCGCGCGCGACGACCTCGCCGTCCTTGAGCAGTGCGTTCCCCTCGACCGTGACCTCGTCTCCCTCCTCCAGCAGCTCGAACACCCCTTCGCCCACCTCGTCGATGATGTTGATGCCCGAGGCCACTATCATCAGCGGGCCGAGGTTGGGGTAGTTGCCCGTGAGCGAACAGGCGGCGTTCACCACGTAGAGCGGCTTCTTCTCCACCAGGGATTCAGCGCACACGCGGTCGATGTCCATGTGGTCGATTATTGCTACGTCACCCTCGTGGAGCCGCTTGACCAGGTTCTTCGTCTTCTTGTCCAGCCTGGCTACCGTTGTGCCGTCCACACCGGCAACCGGCTCGATGGTCTGGGCCGATGTCTTCATGGCCCTCACCCGCCTTTGTCGCCGACATTATCTCACATAGGCCCACGGTCAACCTGAGAAGGACAGCCTCCCCTGCGCGACGACTTCTTCCTTTTCTCCGCGCGCTTGAGGATGTCCCTGGCGTGCTCGGCGGTCACCTTGCGGCCGCTCGAGTCCCCCAGCATCCTGCACATCTCAGCCACGCGGTCCTCGTCATCGAGGAGCGCGATCCCTGTGTGCGCGCTTCCGTCGCCGCGCGTCTTGAAGACCCTGTACTGCCAGTCGGCGAAGCTCGCGATCTGGGGAAGGTGGGTGACGCAGAAGACCTGGTGGTAGCTTGTCAGCTCGTAGAGCTTCTCCCCCACGGTCGCGGCCGCCTCGCCGCCGATGCCGGCGTCGACCTCGTCGAAGACCAGCACCGGAAGCCTGTCCGCTTCGGCCAGCACGATCTTGACGGCGAGCATGACCCTCGACATCTCGCCGCCGGAAGCGATGCTCCGGAGAGGACGCAACGGCTCGTCGGGCTCCGGCCTGAAGAGGAACTCAACCTCGTCGCAACCGGTCGGCCCGAGGTTCCCGGTGCCCGGCTCCGGCCGCGCCGTCGGCTCCTTCTCGTCAACCTTTACGCCGAAGCCGGCGCCCGTGAGCTCGAGGCCTGCCATCTGTTCCATCACGTCTTTTTCGAGGGATGAGGCCGCTCGCCGCCGCTCGCTCGCGAGTTTCCTGGCGGCCGCGGCAGCCTCTTTGCCGGCCTCGGCGACCTGCTCTTCTATCGCTCTCGCTCGCTCGGCAATCCCTCCGATCTCCTCAAGCCTGGCCGACGCCCTGTCCCGGTATTCGATGACCGCATCGAGTGAGCCCCCATACTTGCGGCACAGCTCCCGGAGCGCGCTCAACCGGGACTCCACCTGATCGAGCCTCCCCGGGTCCGTGTCGAGCCCCTCCCTGTAGCGGCCGACCTCGCCGGCGACGTCCTCCGCCTCCAGCGACAGGGACTCCAGCCGCCCGGCCAGCGCTCGCAGCGACTCGTCGCGCGAAGCCATCCTGCCGATGTCTTCGACCGCCCGCGCCAGCAGGTCCCTCACCGAGGCCGACGACTGGCTGTCGGCGCAGAGCGTTCCCTCGACGCCGGATGCCAGCTCCCACAGCTCCCTCGAGTGCCGCAGCCTGGATGCCTGCGCCTCGATGTCGTCAATCTCTCCCGCCACGGGAGCGGCCGCCTCGATCTCTTCGACCTCATGGGACAGCAACTGCGCTTCCCTGGTCGCGTCTGCGCCGCCGGCGATCTCCTTGCGCTCCAAGAGCAGCGCGCGAAGGCGCTCGTACGCCCGCGTGTAGGTCCGCAGCCGCTCAAGGTGCGCCGCGCCCGCGTAGCGGTCCAGGTATCCGATGTGGGAGGACTTCATGAGCAGGGCCTGGTGGGTGTTCTGGCCGTGGACCTCGAGGATGAGATCACCTATCGCCGCCAGCGTCGAAACGGGGCATAGGCGGCCGTTCACGGTGCAGCGGCTCTTGCCTTCACGAGGGAGCCTGCGGCCGAGAGTGAGCTCATCGTCGCCGTCCTGAAGATATCCCATCTCTTTCAGTGCCGCGAAGACCGCGGGCTCGCCCGAGATGTCGAAGGAAGCCTCGAAGACGGCCTCGGTCGCGCCGGTGCGCACCATCTGGGCCTCCGCCCGGTCACCCAGGAGCAGCCCGATCGCCCCGATCAGCACCGTCTTCCCCGCCCCCGTTTCACCCGAGAGGACGTTCAGGCCTCCATGGAACTCGACCTCGACGCTTGAGACCAGGGCGAAGTCGGAGACCTTCAGATAAGACAGCAAGTCGCCTCCTCTAAAGCGGTTCTTCGCCGGCGGGCGGGCTCATGAACTTCCGGCGGACCGTGCCGTAGAAAGAGGTGCCCTGCAGCTCGAGTATCTTGACGGTGTCCTCCAGCGCGTGGAAATCGATGGTCGCGCCAGGCGGCACCTCGACGTCGAGCCTCCCGTCGACGCTCAGCGACAGGCGCTCCGGCTCGCCCTCCACCGACACTGTTACCCTGTCGGCCCGGTCGAGGACCATAGGCCGCGAAAACAGCACGTGAGCGCATATCGGTGTCAGCAACAGGCACCGGACGTCTGGAGTGACGATGGGGCCGCCCGCCGAGAGGGAGTAGGCTGTCGAACCCGTGGAGCTGGCGAAGATGAGCCCGTCGCCCGAGTATCGCATGAAGAACTCGCCGTTGATGTAGGTCGCGAGGCGGATGAGCCGCTCACGCACGAGCTTACCGATAACGATCTCGTTCAGCGCGCGGTATACGCTCTCGCCGCCGTCCGCCCGCAGGGTGCACCCGACCGGCATCCTCTCGCTCACCACGTACTTCCCGGCAAAGATGTCGGCGAGTGTTTCCGAGACCTGGTGCGCCTCGGCGGCGGTCAAAAAACCCAGCTTGCCTATGTTTATCCCGACCAGCGGCACCCCTCGGCCCCACACGACGTCGACAGCGTGCAGCATGGTTCCGTCCCCGCCGAGCGCTATCGCGAGCCCGGCCTCGCCAGCCTCGTCGAGGGTCCGGGACGGAAGGTCCAGCCCCAGCGCCGCGGCGTCATCCTCCAGCAGGAAGTAGGAGACCCCCGCGCGGTCGAGCCACCTCGAGACCTCGATCACGATGTCCTTGATGCCGGACTTGCGGATATGCGGGACTATCAGGACTTTGTCGAACCCGCTGCGTTCTTCCATTGGCCCTCCATCCACGGATCGACCGCCGCCTCAGGCTTCCTGCTTCGCTTTCTCCACGGCGCCGGCCAGGTCCTCTTCGGTCGCGGCCCGGCCGCGCGAGACTTTGACAAAGAACTCCACGTTGCCCTTAGGCCCTCTGATGCGCGACGGCGTGACCGCCTCCATCACCAGGTCCTTTTCCTCAAGCCACCGCTTGAGCCCCAGCAGGACTTCCAGGTGCGTCGCCGGGTCACGGACCACGCCCTTTGGAGCCATTCCGAGGCCTGCTTCGAACTGGGGCTTCACCAGCGCGAGGACTTCTGCGCCGGTCTTCAAGCATGCTATCACGGGCTCGATCACCTTCTCGAGCGAGATGAACGAGACGTCGATGGTCGCGAGCCCTGGCTGGTATGGCAGGTCCTCTGATGAGAGCTCACGCGCATTGCGGCCCTCCAGCACGGTGACGCGGGTGTCCCGCCTCAGTTTCCAGTGGAGCTGCCCTTTGCCCACGTCCAGCGCGATCACCCTGGCAGCGCCCATTGCGAGCAGGCAGTCGGTGAATCCGCCGGTCGACGCGCCGACGTCAAGCACGTCCAGGCCACCGACGTCAAAGTCAAAATCCTCGAGCGCCCCCTCGAGCTTGAGGCCTCCACGCGACACGTAACGCGATGCGGGCTCACGGACGTCGATGCTCTCCGATCCGCTCACCTGCGTGCCGGGCTTGACGTCGTCGCGGCCGTCCACCGACACCAGGCCTTCCATCACCGCCGCCCTGGCGCGCGCCCGGCTCTCGAAAAAGCCCTCGTCCGCCAGGAACTGGTCGAGCCTCCTCTTCATCAGCCTTCGAGGGCCAGCAGCACCCGGGAGGCTACCGCCCCGGCCGACAGGCCCACCTGCTCCAGTAGCTCCGGGATCGACCCGTGTTCTATGTAGCTGTCGGGCAGGCCGAGGACCAGCACCCTCGCCCCCTCCTCCGTGGCATCGACTATCGATTCGATCCCGCTGCCGTAGCCACCCGCCACGACATTGTCTTCCAGGGTGACGATGAGCTTCTTCCCGCTCGCGACGGAACCAACGAATCCTTCATCTATCGGCTTGGCGAAACGAGCGTTGACCACTGTGGCCGCGACGCCCTGCCCGGCGAGCAGCCCTGCCGCTTCCAGCGCCACCGCGACCATGTCGCCCAGCGCGAAGAGAGCCACGTCGTCGCCCTCTTTTACGACCTCGCCCTGTCCGTTCGCGAGCGCACTGGCTCCGACGCCGTCAAGCTCCAGCGCCTCGCCGCGTGGGAAACGCACTGCCACCGGGCCGCCGGCATCCAGCGCGAACCGCAGCATCGCATCCATCTCGCCGCCCGTCGCGGGTGCCATCACGGTCATGTTGGGGAGCATGCGCATGTACGATACGTCAAAGTACCCGTGGTGCGTCGCCCCGTCCTGCCCGACGACGCCGGCGCGGTCGACCGCAAAGACAACGGGAAGGTTGCCCAGGCATACGTCATGAGATATCTGGTCGAAGGCCCTCTGGAGGAACGTCGAGTAGATCGCCACGACCGGCTGGAGCCCCCCGAGCGCCAGGCCTGCCGCCAGGTTCACGCCGACCTGTTCCGCGATTCCCACGTCGAAGAACCTCTGCGGGAACCTCTTGCTGAACTCGTCCAGCCCTGTTCCGAGCTTCATCGCGGCCGTTATTGCAACCAGCCTGGGCCTCTGGCGCCCTAGCTCCACCATCGTATCGGAGAAGACGTCCGTGTAAGCGCGCGAACCGGCCTTGCTCTTCATCCGGCCGGTCGCGACGTCGAAGGACGAGACCCCATGGAACTCTGAGGGCCGCCTCTCGGCGTGCTCGTAACCTTTTCCCTTCATGGTCACCGCGTGGATCAGCACCGGCCCCTCGATTTCGCGGGCTTCGCGCACCGTTTCTTCCACCTCGGCGATGTTGTGACCATCGATGGGGCCGACGTACTTCAGCCCGAGGGCCTCGAAGAGCATCCCCGGCACCAGCGCGTGGGTGATGCTTTCCTTCACCTGCGAAGCGAGGTTGTAGAGGCCGTCGCCCAGGCCCGGCATGGTCCGCAGCACCTCCTCGAGCTCTTTCTTGAGGTGTGTGTAACCCGGCTTGATGCGAAGCCGCGACAGGTAGGCCGCCAGCCCTCCCACATTACGCGAGATGGACATCTCATTGTCGTTGAGCACGATGATGAGGTTCGACCCCAGCTGGTGCCCGGCCTGGTTCATCGCCTCGTAGGCCACCCCTGAGGTCATGGACCCGTCCCCGATCACCGTGCAGATTGAGTAGTCCTCGCCGAGCAGGTCTCTCGCCAGCGCCAGCCCCAGCCCGTAGCTCAAAGCAGTCCCGGCGTGACCGCTGTTCACGACGTCGTGCGGGCTCTCGGAGCGCCGCGGAAAGCCGCTGATACCGCCTGACTGCCGCAGCGTGCGGAACTCCTCGCGCCTTCCGGTGATTATCTTGTGGGCATAGGCCTGGTGCCCCACGTCCCAGATGATGCGGTCACGTGGAGAGTCCAGAGCGCGGTGGATGGCGATGGCCAGTTCCACGGCGCCAAGGCTCGAAGCCAGGTGCCCTCCGGCGGTGCTGGTCGTCTCGATTATTAACTGGCGTATCTCCGCAGCGAGGCGCGCAAGCTCCGATTCGTCAAGGAGCCGCAGGTCGCGCGGGGAGTCCACGCAAGAGAGGACCGAAGGCTTTTCTTTCAAGTCATCCTACGTTTCGCGGGCCGATCGTCCGTGCGCGGGACCGCAAACCTGCTCAGGTCCCAACCTCAATCTCATTGTACAGAACGGCCCGCCCCACGTACAGCGAAGGCGCTCTATCAAGGGCAAATGCAAACCAACCGTGTGCTAGAATATCGCCATGGACCTTCCCAGCAAGCACGTTCTCTACTTTGCCAAGCGCATTGGCGCGCGAGGCGCAGGAAGCGACGGCGAAGCGGCCGCCGCTTCTTACGTTCTGCGCTCGTTCAAGGGCTCCGACCTCGAGGTCGAGATGGAGACTTTCTCCTCATGGAAGTCGGACCTGCACGCCCTGTTGATCCTGTACCTGCTCACCGTTGGGGCCTTCGGGCTGTACCGTCTCACCTACGCCGTGGGCCTCGCTGTGGCCATCCTGGTGTTCCTGGTCTTCCAGATGGAGACCTACACCTGGGCCGTGGTCTCAAGGCTGCTTCCGCGCAGCAGCGCCTCCAACGTGATTGGGCGGGTGCGGCCGAAGAGCAGCGTCCGGCAGAAGGTCGTCCTGGTGGCCAACTACGACAGCGCCAGGAGTTCGCCGCTGGGCGGGCGCAGGGCCGCCAGGCTGTTCAGGCTTATCTACATAATCTCGTTCGCCAGTATGATCGCGGTGATGCTGGTCGGCTTCTTCGGAGTCGGCGCGTCGCTCACCAAGATAAGCGCGAACACGGTGTCGCTGGTGTGGTTGTTCACGTCGCCTTTCGCCGCCTACCTCGCCATCCTTTCGATCGTGATCCTCTGGGGTGAGTCCCGCGGACGCTACACCGCAGGGGCGAACGACAACGCATCGGGCGTCGGGGCCATGCTGGCGGTGATGTCCTCGGTGGGCGAAAAGCCCCTGGAGCAGACGGAGGTCTGGGGAGTCGCCACGGGGAGGGGATGCGCCGGGGCGCGCGGCATGATCGCATTTCTGCACCGGCACCGGCACACCATGCGCGACGCTTACATCATCAACCTCGACCACTGCGGAGCCGGAGACACCAGGATCCTCACGCGCGAAGGCGCCATGTTCGGCTTTCGCTGCTCCTGGCGTCTCAGGCGCATGGCCATGGACGCCGCCGGGGGCGCCAATGGGATCGACCTCGGCAAAGGCAAGTGCAGGGTCAAGAAGAGCGACGCCATGGCGGCGCGGGTCAGGGGGTTCAAGGCGATCACAATCGGCGGCACCGTCGGCGGCGCCTTCGCCGGCTGGCGCAACGCGGACGACACCCTCGACACCATCCAGAGGGAATCGCTCGACCGCGCGGTCAAGCTGGTGGGCCTGCTCCTCGAGGAGATCGACCGCGGCACCCGCTCCAAAAGAGCCCCTCGTGAGCGGCGGCGCGAAGAAGAGCCGGAAGCCGAAGAGGCGCCCATCGAAGGCCTGCCACCGGTGCAGGAAGAGCTCCCGCTCGGGCCGGACGACGCCTGAGGCCTACTCGCCCATCACCTGGCAGACTATCTCCCTCGAGCGTGACCTGTTGTCGAAGTCCACGAGCACGATCTGCTGCCAGATGCCCAGTTCGAGCTTGCCCGCGTTGAAAGGCACGGTCAGAGAGGGGCCCTGCAGCGCGGCTCGTACGTGGGCGTGCCCGTTGCCGTCGTGCCAGCGCTTGTTGTGATGGTACTCCCGGGACTGGGGGGCGAGTCGCTCATACATCTCGTCCATGTCCTCCACGAGGCCGGGCTCGTACTCGATGGTGGTCACCGACGCGGTCGCCCCGGGGACAAAGACCGTCACCGTCCCCGCGTCCAGGCCGGACCTGCCGACCGCCGCCGAGACCTCGGAGGTGATGTCGATGACCTCGGCGTCGCCCCGCGTGGAGAGGCTGAACGTCTCCCGGACTACGGCCATCGAGCGTCACATCGCGTAGAGTTCTTCGGCCGGGATGACCCGGAAGCCCGCGGCCTTCAGCGCGCCGACGCCCTGCTCGGCCTCTTCGACCCTGATGATGACTATCGCATTGTCCGCTGCCTTCTCGAGGAAGCAGTACAGGTACTCTATGTTCATCTCCTGCTCGACGAGCGGCTTCATGACCTCCGCGAGCCCACCCGGCCTGTCGTCCACCTCCACCGCGATGACGCTGGTCTCCTTGACCGTGAAGCCCTTCGCCTTGAGGCCGTCGTGAGCTTTATCGGGGTCGTCGACTATCAGGCGGACTACTCCGAACTCGCTGGTATCGGCGACGCAGAGAGCCCTGATGTTCGAGCCGATCTCGCCGAGGCTGCGGGTCACGTCGAGCAGCCTTCCCGACTTGTTCTCCAGAAAAACAGATATCTGCTTGACTGCCATCTGCAACCCCCTAGATGTCGCGGTTGTCTATCACGCGGACGGCCTTGCCTTCGCTCCGTGCGATGCTCCTCGGCTCCATCAGCATGACCTTCGCGCCGATGCCGAGGTAGCTCTCGATCTCCGCCTGGATGACCTCCTGCCACTCCTCGAGGCCGCGGATCCTGTCCGAGAACATCTCCTCCGAGACTTCCACCTGGACCTCGAGCATGTCGAGCCCGGCTTCCCGCTCCACTATTATCTGGTAGTGCGGCGAGATGCCCTCGATCTGCATCAGGACCGTCTCGATCTGCGATGGGAAGACGTTGACCCCCCTGATGATGAGCATGTCGTCGGACCTGCCCCTCACCCTCTGCATCCGCACGTGTGTCCGCCCGCACGGGCAGGCGTCGTCGCTCAGGGTCGTGATGTCGCGGGTCCTGTACCTGATCAGCGGCATTCCGTGCTTGTTGATGGTCGTGAAGACGAGTTCGCCCTGCTCGCCCACCGCCGTCTTCTTCTGTGTCCCCGGGTCGATCGTCTCGGCGATGAAGGCGTCCTCGAAGATGTGGAGCCCGTTCTTGTACTCGCACTCGATCGACACGCCCGGCCCCATCACCTCGGAGAGCCCGTATATGTCGAAGGCGGAGAGGTTGAGCAGCCGCTCTATCTTGTCGCGCATCCTGTCGCTCCACGGCTCCGCCCCGAAGACGCCGGACTTCAGCTTCAGCTCCTTGAAGTCTATGTCCATCTCCTGCGCGGTCTCCGCCATGAAGAGGGCGTAGGACGGGGTGCAGCAGAGGACGGTGGCCCCCAGGTCGGCCATCATCCTGATCTGCCGCTTGGTGTTGCCACCCGATATCGGGATCACCGAAGCGCCCATCTTCTCTACGCCGTAGTGCAGCCCGAGCCCGCCGGTGAAAAGGCCGTAGCCGTAAGCGACCTGGATGATGTCGGACGAGTCGGCGTTGCACGCCGAGAGGCACCTCGCTACCAGCTCGGCCCAGACATCGATGTCGCGTCGTGTGTAACCCACCACTGTCGGTATGCCTGTGGTGCCCGAAGAAGCGTGTATCCGGACTATGTCACGGGTCGGGACCGCGAACATGCCGAACGGGTAGTTCTCGCGAAGGTCGTCTTTCGTCGTGAAAGGGAGCTTCTCGATGTCATCGAGCGACTTGATGTCCTTCCAGCTTATCTCGCGCTCGCGGAGTCTCATGCGGTAGAAGGGGACCATCTCCTCGCACCGCTTCACAGTGTCCTTGAGCCTCGTGAGTTGGAGCTCGGACAGTTGCGCCCTGTCCATGGTCTCTATCTCAGGGTTGTACACTCGTTTCACCACCTTGGATGTCGAGAAGCCAAAACAGCAACATATTCTAACATATTGTCAAAGCGGAGCAGCCACTCCCGGAGGCTACTCCTCGAGGAGTGCGGCGAGGTTTTTTCTGACGTAAGTCGGACGTATACCGAGCCTGACGACATCCTCTTCAGTGGAGACCCCGCTCAGCACCAGCAGGGTGTCTACGCCGGCGGCGATGCCGGCCGCGACGTCGCTGTCCAGGCGGTCGCCGACCATCAGCGACTCGGCGGCGGAGGCGCCCAACCTCCCGAGCGCCAGCTCGACGAACAGGGGGTTCGGCTTGCCGACCACGACCGGCTCGCGCCCCGCGCCGGTGGTGACCGCGGCGACCATCGTTCCCGCGCCGGGCCAGAGGCCGTCCGGGGTCGGATAGGTCGCATCAGTGTTCATGGCGATGTAGGTCGCGCCGTTCCGTATCGCGACGACCGCGGCCTTGAGCTTCTCGAAATCGAAGTGCCGGTCCCAGCCGACCATCACGAAATCCGCGTGAGCCGACTCTGCGGGCTCCAGCACCCGGAGCCCGACCTCCTCGAGCTCCACCAGCAGGCCTTTCTCCCCGATCACCAGCGCGGTCTTTCCGGCAGTGGAAAAGTTGCGCTCGAGGTAGAACCGCGCGGCGTTCGCGGAGGTGACCACGTTCTCGGCGATGATGTCGACGCCGGCGCGCTGCAAGCGCTCGACGTACATGTCCGGCATAGCGACCGAGTTGTTGGTGAGAAACACGAACGGAGTGCCGGTTTCCTGCATGTGCCGTATGACCCCGGCGGAGCCGGGTATCGGGTCGTGCAGCAGATATATGACGCCGTCGAGGTCGATGATGAATGCCCGGTACTGCTCGATGAGCGGTGCCAACAGCACCCCTATCCCACCCCGCGCGCCGGCGTTTTGGCGGTGCCCGGCGCGCCGAACCTGCGCGCCATATCCCGGTAAGCCTCATCAGGCTTCAAGGACCAGGCGAGCTTGAAATGCCCCGCCGCCCGCGTCTTCCTGAAGAGCTTGAGGTAACAGAGGCCGAGGCAATAGTGCGCGTAATCGTTGGTGGGGTCGACCTCCAGCGCCTCCTCGAAGCACCCCGCGGCTTCGCGATATTGACGGGAAGAGTAATCCGCCCTGCCGAGCGCTTCGAGGATCGAGCCCTTCCCGGGGGCAGCCTGGCGGGCCCTCTCCAGGAGGACCGCCGCCTGCGCCGGGTTTCCGTTATCGAGCATCTCCAGGCCGCGCCCCAGCAGTGCGTAGGCCTTCTGTTCTTCGACCATGCATTCTTCACCATCCGTAGTTTCCGGGCCTGGCGGCTGTCGCCGGCCACGCTTATGTTAGCACCAGCGAGAAGGCAGGCGCACCACCCGGGTCTTCTCGCCCGCTCGAGTGCAAGGTCCCTACCCATCGAGTACTATTATTGGACTGTTCTTACAGTCAGTACAGCGCATGCCGGCAAACGGCGGAAAGGGTCCAGTGGAGGAGAAGTTCGGCAAAGGCAACGTCGAGCGTATAGGTGGGCTGTGGGTCCTGCATCTCAAGGGGACGTCCTTTGAGAGAGGGCTTCAGCACGGCACCCTGATGCGCTACCGGGTCCGCGAGACAATCAGTTTCTACCGCTCCCTGCCGGAGACCCTGGCGAGCCGCGCCCTGAGCCCGGGTTCGTTCAAGCTGAAGGCCCTGCTGCGGCTCAAGCGATCGCTGGTCTCCCGATTCACGAAGAACCGCGACTCGGACGCTCTCGAGGAGATGCGCGGGCTCGCGGTGGGCCTGGGCCTCAAGGAAGAAGAGCTTGCGGAGGCCCTGGTGCTTGCGGACGTCTTCCAGGTCGTCTCGGCGATGGCAGAGCGCAGGCGCAGGGCCGGCCCGCCGGTGATCCCCGGCTTCGGCTGCACCAGCGCGGTCCGCCAGACACCTGAGAACCTCCTGTTTGCGCGCAACTTCGACTTCTGGGGGGCGGGTTACTGGGACGCCAACCCGGCCGTCATATTCCACCATCCCGACAAGGGAAAAGCATTCTGCTCGATCGCCACCGCCGGCATGCCCACCGGCGGGATAACAAGCATCAACGAGGACGGGCTCGCGGTCGCGGTCCACCAGCACGCGTCCCGCGACGCCAGCGCTTCCGGCACCCCGATCATCGACATCGCGCACGGGATAGTGAGGAATGCCGCCACAGTCGCCGAAGCGGTGGAGTTTGCATCTCGCAGCAATGCTACAGGCGGCTGGACGGTAGTGGTCGCCGGCTGCTGCGAGCCGTCCGCGGCGGCGATCGAGATGTCTGCGGCCGGTCAGAAGGTCCGCTACCTCAAAGACCACCTCCTGGTGGCAACGAACAATTTTGTGGACGAGGAGCTCGCCCTCCGCGAGATCCAGGCCAACCTGAGCGCGACCATCGGTGACGGCGCCCGCTTCTCCCGCGCCGCCGAGCTCGCCGCTTCCTCGAGGGTGAGCGCGTCGCGCATGGCGGGCATCCTGGGAGACCACTACGACGTACTGGCCGGGCGGGAGAGGTCCGCCGGGTTCACGATATCGCGCATCACCAACCTGTCGAGCGTGCTGTTCAGCCTCCCGGAAAAGCGGTTCTGGGTCTCTGAGTCCGGCGCGCCCGCCTCCAAAGGCGGCTTCGTGGGCTTCGACCTGGACGCCGAGCTGGGCGGGAAGCGCTCGGCCATCGAGCGCCTGGAGGGGGCGCGCCCGCCGCGCGCCCGCACCACCGCGGCACAGGACCGCTACCTGGACGCTTACAAGCAGTACATCTACTCCGGCGACCTGAACCAGGTGCATGCCATCGTCGGCGAATGCGCTTCCATCGACGGCTCAGAGCCGACCTACCACCTCATGGAAGGGATACTGAGGTCCATGCTCGGGAACTTCAGGGGCGCCCTGAGCTCGGTCGAACGGTCACTCGAACTCGAGCCGGTGTCGCGCAAGTTGCCGGTCGAGCTGCTGTGGAAGGCGAGGATACTCGACCTCCTCGAGCGGCGGGAGAAGTCGGTCCCGCTCTATACGGACCTCTTCGAGGCTGAATCCAGCCCCCAGATCATCGCGCGGGCCACAAAGAGAGGCCGCCGCAGGGCCTTCAGGGAGAAGGACATCGCCGGGATCCTCCTCGACTTCACCAACGGCGACACCCTGGAGTAGCCCGCGGGGGCAAAGCCATTCTCAGCCGGCCGTCTGGTATCATGTTCCCTTGGACGCGAGAATGAACCGCGCCGCGCAGCGTACGGCGCGTCGAGAGGGAGGAAGAGATGAAAGCCCCCAAGATGGAGACCATCACCATTGAGTTGGAGAACGGCATCGGTTACATGGTCCTGGACAGGCCCGAGAAGCTGAACGCGATGAACCCGGCGATGTTCGCGGAGCTCGGCACCGCGGCCGACTACCTCCGCGACGAGCCCGAGGTGAAAGTGATCGTCATCACCGGGCGCGGCCGCGCGTTCTGCGCGGGCATAGACACCACCAGCCTCGCGGATTTTCAGAGCACCGACCCGCATGAGTTCCGCGTCGTGGTCCGCAAGATCCAGCGCAACTTCCGCGCTTTCGAGCTCATCGAGTAGCCGGTCATCGCGATGGTCAACGGCCACGCTCTGGGCGCCGGCACCGAGCTCTGCCTTGCGAGCGACATCATCCTCGCGAGCACGGAGGCGACATTCGGACTGCTGGAAGTCAACCTGGGACTGGTGGTGGACCTCGGCGGGACGCAGAGGCTCCCCCGCCTCATCGGGCTTCACAAGGCGAAAGAACTCATCCTCACCGGCAAGACGATAGACGCCGCGGAAGCGGACCGCATCGGCCTCTTGAACGGGCTCTACGCGCCGGAGGAGCTCAAGCCCGCGACGCTCGCGCTAGCCAACCACCTCATGAGCCTTTCGCCCGTGGCTGTCGGCCTCTGCAAGATAGCCCTGGACCGGAGCGGAGACAGCAGCGTGGAATCAGGGCTCGAGTACGAGGCCCAGTCGCAGAGCCTGGCGTTCGCGTACGTCATGGAGAAGATGAGAAACGCCTCGGAGTAGACGGGAGTCGACTTGTACGTGCGCAAGCCGGGCATAGTCATAAGGCCTCCCTCCGAGGCGGGAAGCTTCCTCCTGCAAGTGACCTACGGTTGCTCGCACAATCACTGCGCGTTCTGTGGGACCTACATGTTCACCAGGTTCGCCAGGCGGCCCTTCGACGAGATCGACGCGGAGATCGCCGCCACCGCCCGCTACAACCCCGGCGTCCGCCGGGTGTTCCTTTGCGACGGCGACGCGATGTGCCTCGAGACCGAGGAGCTGGAGGCGATACTGGACAGCCTCGCCGCGCACTTCGGCAAGCTCGAGAGGGTCGGTGTCTATTCGAACGCGCGGGACATCCTCGCAAAGACGCCCGCGCAGCTGGAGACGCTCAGCGCAAAGAAGCTCACGCTCGCCTACCTGGGACTGGAGAGCGGCAGCGACAGCATCCTCGAGAGCATGCGCAAAGGAGCCACCGCCGACGAGATGGTGGAGGCGGTTGTCAGGGCACAGGCTGCAGGCATAGCCGTCTCGGTCATCGTACTGCTCGGCCTCGGCAGCTATGGCATGAGCCGCGAACACGCCGAGGCGTCGGCGCGGGTGGTCAGCCGGATGAACCCACGCTACCTCAGCGCCCTTACCCTGATGCTGCTTCCCAAGACGGCTCTCTACCAGCGACACAAAAAGGGACAGTTCGACCTCATGGATGCGCGGAGCATCCTCCAGGAGCTGCGCTGGTTCCTGCAGGACGTCGAGGTAGCCGGCCCGACCGTCTTCAGGACGAACCACGCTTCCAACTACCTGCCGCTCGCCGGCGACCTGCCCCGCGACAAGGAGAAGCTCCTTGCCATCATCGACCGGGGCCTTTCCGATTCATCCCTCTGGCGCCCGGAATCCCGCCGCGCGCTATAGCGCTGTAGCTGGCACTACGTCAGGGATTTGCTGGCACGCCGCATCAGCAGCAACTTACTCTGGAAAGGAAGGCGAGGGGTGTCTTTCACGACCGACGTTCGAGTCAGCACTTACGATGACGAATTCCAGCAGGGCGAGGGGTGTCTTTCCCGAGCGACGTTCGAGTCCGCGAGCGGAGGGAGGGGAAGACACCCCGAGCCCCCTTACCACGAAGTGATCCGGTTCATCACCACGCCCGAGCAAGGCTTCGGATAGAAGTACGTAGACTTCTGCGGCATCTTTTCGGAATGGTTCGCGACCTCGCGCACCTGTTCGACCCTGGTTGCGTTCAAAAGGAATGCGGCCGCGGCGCTGCCCGAGTCGACCAGCCGGACCGCCTCGAGCGGGTCGCGCGTGAAGACCAGGTTCGCTTCGACCGATTCCCTGTCGGCCGCGATCCCCAGCACCTTCTCGAGCACCAGCTTCTGGAATACGGTCACGTCCAGCTTCTTGTACGCGTCGGAGTAGTTTCCGTCTATCTCCTTATCGAGGAGGAGGTTGCTCTTCCACGACAGGAGCAGGAACCTGCCGTCCTTCACAAAGGCGCCGAACACCCGCGTCGACTCGCCGGCCTTCTCCAACTGCCGCACCAGGTGGTACACCTGCCCGCTCCTCGGGCCTTTCGGCACCTCCACCTCCGCGATGGTGAACCATCGCTCGATGCCCTTGAGCATGCTGTCGATATCGACGCTGGAAGAGTCGAGCACGACGCGGTGGACGGGAAGCACCGAGAGCCCGGGGTTCTCCATCTCCACGATCATCATCATCAGGAAGTTCCGCGGGTCCTCGTCGTCCGTGATCTCGCCGGACTCGCGCCGGGACTTGCTGTACTCCAGAGCAGTCTGGTACCTGTGATGCCCGTCCGCGATGTAGAGCGGCTTCTTCTTCAAGAACGAGGACATCTTCTTGATGAAGGCTTCGTCTGAGATGCCCCATACGTCGTGTGCGACCCCGTCCGCGCTCTGGAACTGCGCCACCGGAAAGCGCTCCGTCTCTGCCAGAATCGGGTTTTTCAACTTCTCGCCGGGGTCAGAGTAGAGCGCCTGCACCACGCTCAGGTTGGTCCTGGTGTGCTCGAGCAGCTTCTTGCGGTCTGAGAGCGGTCTGGGCATTATGTCCTCATGTGGGAGGATGCCTCCCTCGGAGAACTCCTCGACCCTGACCCGCGCGATGAGCCCGGTGCACTCCTTGTAGTTGCTCTCCAGCAGGTAGCGCTGCCTGTAGAGGTACATGCTGGGCACCGAATCCTGGATGAGTATCCTCTGGGCGATCCACCTGTCCAGAAACTGCGCGGCCCGCACGTACGGCTGCTCCGCATCCGAGTCGCTCTTCTTGGGCCGGTTGAGTATCAGCCTTATAACGTTGTAGGGATGCTTGTTGTAGAAGGCGTCGCGCTGTTCGTCGTCGATCACGTCATAGGGGGGAGCTACGACCAGCGAGAGGTCGCCGATCGCCTCACCGTTGTACCTCAAGCCCCTGAAAGGCCTTACATCCGCCATCTGTCCGCTGCCTCCCCGTCTCGTCGACCGGCGCGGGCCTCACCTCGCCGGCAATGAATGCATGATAACAAAAAAGCGAAAGGCCCGGCTTTGCAGTCGGGCCTTTCGAAAAGGTCGGCGGCGACCTACTCTCCCACAGGGCTACCCCTGCAGTACCATCGGCGCAGGAGGGCTTAACTTCTGTGTTCGGAATGGGAACAGGTGATCCCCTCCGCTATCGCCACCGTTCTTTTTTTGTGGTGCCCTCGCACCCTCAAAGCTACACAGCGTATCAGAAGGTCGAACCAAGCCCTCGACTTATTAGTACCGGTCGGCTGAACGTGTTGCCACGCTTACACCTCCGGCCTATCCACCTTGTAGTCTGCAAGGAGTCTTACTCTGTTAACCAGATGGGAGACCTAATCTTGAGGTTGGCTTCGCGCTTAGATGCTTTCAGCGCTTATCCAGTCCAGACGTAGCTAACCAGCAGTGCCATTGGCATGACAACTGGCACACCAGAGGTCTGTTCATCCCGGTCCTCTCGTACTAGGGACAAATCCTCTCAAGTCTCCTGCGCCCGCAACGGATAGGGACCGAACTGTCTCACGACGTTCTAAACCCAGCTCGCGTACCGCTTTAATGGGCGAACAGCCCAACCCTTGGGACCTGCTCCAGCCCCAGGATGCGATGAGCCGACATCGAGGTGCCAAACCTCCCCGTCGATGTGGACTCTTGGGGGAGATAAGCCTGTTATCCCCGGAGTACCTTTTATCCGTTGAGCGACGGCCCTTCCACTCAGAACCGTCGGATCACTAGGCCCTACTTTCGTATCTGCTCGACTTGTAGGTCTCGCAGTCAAGCTCCCTTATGCCCTTGCACTCTTCAGCTGATTGCCGACCAGCTTGAGGGAACCTTTGGGCGCCTCCGTTACATTTTAGGAGGCGACCGCCCCAGTCAAACTGCCCACCAGACACTGTCCCGTAACCTGCTTCAAGGTTCTCGGTTAGGATCCCAGCACATCAAGAGTGGTATCCCAAGGGCGGCTCCGCCACGGCTGGCGCCGCGGCCTCACAGCCTCCCACCTATCCTGCACAAAATGTACCAGAATCCAATATCAGGTTGCAGTAAAGGTTCACGGGGTCTTTCCGTCCTGTTGCGGGTAGCCGGCATCTTCACCGGCATTACAATTTCGCCGAGCCTCTCGTTGAGACAGCGCCCAAGTCGTTACGCCATTCGTGCAGGTCGGAACTTACCCGACAAGGAATTTCGCTACCTTAGGACCGTTATAGTTACGGCCGCCGTTTACTGGGGCTTCGGTTCAGAGCTTCGCGACCCGAAGGTCGCTAACCCCTCCCCTTAACCTTCCAGCACCGGGCAGGCGTCACCCCCTATACGTCGTCTTACGACTTAGCAGAGAGCTGTGTTTTTAGTAAACAGTCGCTTGGGCCTATTCTCTGCGGCCGCATCGGGCTCCGGGAGTCCGAAGATCCCTTCACCCTACCGCGGCATCCCTTCTCCCTAAGTTACGGGATTAATTTGCCGAGTTCCTTAACGAGAGTTCGCTCGATCGCCTTAGTATTCTCTACTCACCTACCTGTGTCGGTTTTGGTACGGGCACCAACGCCACTCGCTAGAGGCTTTTCTAGGAAGCATGGGGTCGGCCACTTCACCTAAATCGGTTCGACATCACACCTCAGGGTATATGCCGCGCGGATTTGCCTACGCGACCCCCTACGTGCTTGTCCGCGGTCTACCATCGCCGCGGTTGGCTTACCCTTCTCCGTCACCCCATCGCTCGAACGTGGGTTGGTGGTACAGGAATATAAACCTGTTATCCATCGACTACGCCTTTCGGCCTCGCCTTAGGTCCCGACTAACCCTGAGCGGATTAACCTTCCCCAGGAAACCTTAGGTGTTCGGCGGACGGGTTTCTCGCCCGTCTTTCGCTACTCATACCGGCATTCTCTCTTCTCTGCGGTCCACCGGGACTCACATCCCGACTTCACCCCACAGAGAATGCTCCCCTACCACCCCCCGCCGTTTAACGGGCGGGAGATCCGTGGCTTCGGTAGCAGGCTTTAGCCCCGATACATTTTCGGCGCAGAAACACTTGACCAGTGAGCTATTACGCACTCTTTAAATGATTGCTGCTTCTAAGCCAACATCCTGGTTGTCTGTGCCCTTCCACATCCTTTGCCACTTAGCCTGCATTTAGGGACCTTAGCCGACGGTCTGGGCTTTTTCCCTCTCGACCACGAAGCTTATCCCCCGCGGTCTGACTCCCAGGCTCTGAAGTTATGGCATTCGGAGTTTGATTGAGGTTGGTAAGCGGTGAAGCCCCCTAGCTCATTCAGTGCTCTACCACCATAACTAAACACCTGAGGCTAGCCCTAAAGCTATTTCGGGGAGAACCAGCTATTCCCGAGTTTGATTAGCCTTTCACCCCTATCCACAGGTCATCCCCTCAGTTTTCAACCTAAGTGGGTTCGGGCCTCCACGAGGTCTTACCCTCGCTTCACCCTGCCCATGGATAGCTCACTCGGTTTCGGGTCTACGACACGCAACTAAACGCCCTGTTAAGACTCGCTTTCGCTACGGCTCCGGTAGTCCTTAACCTTGCTGCGTATCAGTAACTCGCCGGTTCATTCTACAAAAAGCACGCCATCAGGAGACAAGCTCCCTCTGACTGTTTGTAAGCACACGGTTTCAGGTACTATTTCACTCCCCTCCCGGGGTACTTTTCACCTTTCCCTCACGGTACTAGTTCACTATCGGTCGGTAGGTAGTATTTAGCCTTACGGGGTGGTCCCCGCAGATTCCGGCAAGATTTCACGTGCCCCGCCGTACTCAGGAAATCCACCGGGAGTCAGATCCTTTTCGCCTACAGGGCCATTACCTTCTGTGGCGGAGCTTTCCAGCTCGCTTCAGCTAAAGACCTGTTTTGTAACTCCCTCGCGCCTCCGCAGAGACACCTGATGGCTCCTACAACCCCCGATGAGCAACGCCTGCGGGCTATCACACCCATCGGGTTTGGGCTGTTCCCCGTTCGCTCGCCGCTACTGAGGGAATCGTTTTTACTTTCTTTTCCTCGGGTTACTTAGATGTTTCAGTTCACCCACTTGCCCTCCTCGCCCTATGTGTTCAGACAAGGATGACACGGCATTACCCGTGCCGGGTTTCCCCATTCGGACATCTCCGGATTTACGTCTGTTAGGCGACTACCCGGAGCTTTTCGCAGCCTGCCGCGTCCTTCTTCGGCTCCTACCGCCAAGGCATCCACCGTATGCTCTTAGCATCTTGGTCCGTGAAGACCTTCTATACAACACTGTGTAGCTTTCAAGGTGCGAGTGGGTCTCGCCACAAAATTTCTATCTTCGAGGCGGAAGCTCTCAAGCCTCGCCAAGTTTTCAATCAGCGTTTGCGCCAGTCAGGCGCTGCCACTCAGTCTCCTAGTAGCGCTGCCCCTGCCACTTCATGAAGCCGCCCACCAGTATCCCCACTCCGGCGATGAGGCCTATGAAAGCCCCGTACCAGGGGATCTTGCTGAAACCGGAGATGCCGATCGTCCCTCCGATGGGCCGTAGCAGTATCACCAGTATCGTCAGCAAAACCGATAGCCCGCCCGCCCCCAGGTACGCAAGCCCCGTCGGGAAAGGCAGGTCGACGTCGAAAATCGTCAGCGCCAGTACGGCTACAACAGCGAGCACGGACAGTATCTGGATCCATCCGAAGCTGGGCCCGAAATTGAGCGATACCCCCTTCAGGCCCGCGAAGCCCCCGCTCAGCCGTAGGTGCACCCACGGGAGGAACAGCGCGATAAACAGCAACAGGGCTGATCCGCCGGCAATCCAGTCAGGCGTCTCGACATTCGTAAGGTCTGGTTGCACGTTGCTCCCTTCCTAAAACTTCAACAGTCCGCCGACACCGATTGCCGCGCCGGCGAACAGCTCGAGTATGAGACCCGCGCTGATGGTCGCCTGAAATCCCGCGATGTTCGGCGGGACAGCAAGCCCGACGATGCACGCCATAAAAATTATCGAAGCTCCGAAGGCATACACCCACCCGGGGCTGCGAACCAGCCTGAAGTTCGGGTTGATGAACCTCCCGACCAGGACAACAACCGCAAAGGCGAACACGCCTGCGCCAACGGCGAAGCAGATGACGCCCACCGGGTTGCTCGGATTGACACCTTTCAGGGCCTTTCCAGCATGGCCTGCAGCAGGGCTGTACCACTTCACCGCGATGGCGAAGATCACAGCCGCAAACCCACCAACCAGGGCGATGAAGTCACCTACCGGTGATACGGCATCATCCTGGATCTCCTCTGGCGCTATCGCCCCCATCTCCACGTTTTGCACAGACTTCGCTCCTCTCTCTCGGGCGATATCGCCTCCCACCTCCACAAGCGAACTCGATGCCTTCAAAACTGAACAGTGGAATATAGCCCGGTCAACATTTGACCCTAGAGATAACTCCCTAGAAAGGAGGTGATCCAGCCGCACCTTCCGGTACGGCTACCTTGTTACGACTTCACCCCAATCACCAACCCCACCTTCGACGGCTCCCTCCCTTGCGGGTTAGGCCACCGGCTTCGGGTGTTGCCAGCTTTCGTGGTGTGACGGGCGGTGTGTACAAGGCCCGGGAACGTATTCACCGCGGCGTGCTGATCCGCGATTACTAGCGACTCCGACTTCATGGAGGCGAGTTGCAGCCTCCAATCCGAACTTAGACCGGCTTTTTGGGATTGGCTCCACCTCGCGGTTTCGCAGCCCTCTGTACCGGCCATTGTAGCACGTGTGCAGCCCAGGACATAAGGGGCATGAT
>Ga0066793_10000002_pt1 | contig 73427 bp, 66 predicted proteins | sample PersoiDNA2013189_FD_83876 | JGI IMG/M metagenome (GOLD analysis project Ga0066793, IMG submission 83876) | Permafrost soil microbial communities from the Arctic, to analyse light accelerated degradation of dissolved organic matter (DOM) -... | ecosystem: Environmental > Terrestrial > Soil >... | reverse complement strand
TATTGACACACTAGTTTTTCATGGGAGGCGAAGATGCTAGGACTTGGAATCGTCGGCACAATCATCGTGGTACTAGTGATTATTGCGCTGGTCGTTTTTATTGTAAGGCGTAGATAATCTGCGTTGAAGTATGCTTGAACTTCTCTATGTATGGTGATAGTACATATTACCGCAGCCAACAATCGCACTTTAGCTACTTTCGTTGCTGGTCTACGACAGCAGCGTGTCGAGCGGGATCGCCCAGAGCCTGTCTCCGAGCCGTGCCGTCTCGGTCCCGTTATAGGCGAGAAATCCCGCAATGCATCGTGGCTCCGCTTTCAAGAAGGCGTTCAATCCCGCAACGTCACTGGAGCTCCACCTGCTCGCGGCCTTGACCTCCACCGCAATGATGTTCTCGCCCGCCTCGATAATGAAATCAACCTCGTGCCTTCCCTGAACACTCCAGAAGTAAAGACTGGCGCCAGGGACACTGGTTTCAACAACGGACAGAAGGTTCTGTGCGACATAGGTCTCGTAGAGATGCCCGCGGAAGAGGTCCTTTGAAAGGCTCGTCACGCCAACGGCATGTGCCGCCAGACCGGAATCCGCCACGAAGACCTTGGGCGTCTTTATCAACCGTGACGTTCTGCTGCTCTGGTATGCGGGGATCGTACTGACGACGAATGAGGTCTCGAGAAGCCCGAGGTATTTCCTCGCGGTAGGCACGCTCACCCCCGCATCGACGGCGAGCTGGCTTATGTTCAGCAGTTGGCCGGTCCTGTTCGCGGTCAGCCTGAAAAGCCTACGAAAGGATACGAGTATAATATCTACAACGAGTGCGGGCACCTGGAGGACTATTACCTCAAGACCGACGAGCCCGACCTGGGCGCGAAGCTGCTCCCGATGATGGAGAAGATCTGGAAGAACCGCGAGAAGGTCTCCTCCGAGCTGCGCGCGGCCCTGCCCAGGTACCTCAAGCAGGTCGCTGACATGGGCAAGTTCTTCAGGGGTTGGGTCATCGAGCAGCTCCCGGGCGTCGAGCTGGGCCCCGAGCCGAAAGACTGGCTGGGATATCTGCCCGAGCTTTACCCCGAGCTCGCGGCAATCGTTAAAAAGGCCAAGTAGCGCCGGCGTCCCGCCGGCATGGAGCGTAGCGCCGGCGTCCCGCCGGCAGACTGTTTGACTCGAAGGAGGTCCGGATGGTCGCTGACGTCATAGTGGTAGGTGGCGGCTGGGGCGGTCTCACGACCGCGGCTATCCTCGCGAGCAACGGGCTCGAGGTCAGCCTGCTGGAGGCGACGGGGCACCTGGGGGGAAGGTCGGCCTGCGACCACAAAGACGGTTTCATCGTCGACTACGGCATCCACATCATCAGCTACGCGTACGAGGGTCCGGCAGCAAAGGCGCTCCGCGAGATCGGTTACGACGTCGAGTTCCTCGGGTATGGCAAACCCCTGCTCTACATCGACGGCGAGTTCGTCACGATGCCCACCGGCGCGTCGTCGTTCCTGGGTTCTGATTATCTCTCCTGGGCGGACAAGATGATCATCGGGCACGGTGTCCGCCGGCTGATAGTCGCCAAGACCTCCAAAATCGCGGACAAGCCTCTGGCAAAGGCGATACCGGGCCGGAGTCGAGAGTCCGTGAGAGATTTCTTCAGCATCCTCTCTTCGATGGGGCTCATCGCCCCGGACATCGAGGTCGCGAGCGCTGGCGAGTTCGCCAAGTTCCTGAGGCGGGCCATGAAAGCAAAGGAACAGGTCTCGTACCCGCGCGGGGGCTCGGGGCAGATCAACGACGCTCTCTCCGACAAGATAATGGAGACCGGCACCATAACGTTCAACAGCCGGGTCAAGGCGCTGGACATCGCCGGCGGAAAGGTGAAGGCCGTCAAGGTGCACGACCAGGAGCTCTCCGCAAACGCGGTCGTCCTCGCGGTCCCCTTGCAGAAGCTGCCTGAGATCGCGGGGCCGGGGCTGACTGACGAGTTCAAGAAGCAGTGCGCCTCGCTGATACCGACCGCCGGGATCTCGATCGACCTCTGCCTCGGCAAGATGGTCTCCGACATGGATGGCTTCTTCATCACGTCCGACCCCATAACCATGGGACAGTTCACCTCCAACATCGACCCCAGCACCGCCCCCGAGGGCAAGCAGCTCGCCACTTTCTTCTACCCGCTCACCATGGACGTCCTCGAGAACAGGACGCTGCTCGACGTCGAACAGAAGCGTTTTGTCGATGTTATCGAGAGCATGTTCCCGGGCATCATGGACGAAGTGGAGTGGCAGAGGGTCCTGAGGCTCAAGATGGTGGACGGCTTCGAGCCCAGGGTCGGCCAGACCGACAAGGACCGGCCGGGCGTCCGCGTGGAGGGCGTGGACAACCTCTTCCTGGCGGGAGACTGCGTCGGGGTAGCGGGCAAGGGCGGAGACGTGGCATTCACATCAGGGGTCGCCGCGGCGCACGCCGTGCTCGACTTCTTGAAATAGGTTCTTGAAGTGACAGAGGGCACAGACGACCTCCAGCTCACTGGCGAGCGAACCCTTCCGGGCATCTCACGCGAGAACTACTGGTACGCCCGTCACGTCGTGGCGTACGAGAGCGCCCTGCCCCTGGCGCGGGACCGGCACGTGATCGACGTCGGCTGCGGCGAGGGTTACGGTTGCGCGATGCTCGGCGCGGTCGCCGGCCGCGTGCTCGGAATAGACATCGCGCCAGAGGTGGTGGCCCACGCGCGCGAGCGCTACGGCCGCGAGACGGTGTCGTTCGAGGTCATGGACGTCAACAGGCTCCAGGTCCCCGACGCGTCTTTCGACCTCGCGGTGTCTTTCCAGGTGGTCGAGCACCTCGTTGACGAATCCGGCTATTTCAGCGAGCTCGCCCGCGTTCTCAAGCCCGGCGGCGTCGCCTTCCTCACCACCCCCAACAGGCTTACGATATCGCCGGGGAGCGACAAGCCTATAAACCCGTTCCACTTGCGAGAGTACACCCCGGAGGAGTTTGCCGGAGCGCTCGCCGGCCATTTCGACGCGGTGGAGATTACGGGGATGCGGCACGCCGGATGGCTGGCACTCAACGAGCGAGTCCCCCTGGTAGATTTCATCAAGGTCTACACGATGAGCAAGGCGAACCCGCGGTACTGGACCCACCGGCTCCTCACGCCACTGGTGCGCACGCGCGACTTCCGCGTGGAGCCGGCGGAGCTGGAGCGCTGTCTCGACATCTTCGCCCTCTGCACGACCGCCGGCGCGGAGGCTGAGCGATGAAGGGATATTTCTCCCTGCTGCTTCATACCCACATGCCTTACGTGCGCAAGAACGGCGTGTGGCCCGTCGGCGAGGACTGGCTGTACCAGGTCATGAGCGAGACTTACATCCCGCTGCTGGGGACGCTTGCCCAACTGGAGGGCGAGGGCGTCGGGCCGTGCCTGGCGTTGACCCTCACGCCCGTCCTGTGTGAACAGCTCGCCGACGGCTACATCCAGGAGCGCTTCATCGCCTACCTCAAGACGATGAGCGACCACGCCGAGAGGGACGTCAACGATTTCGTCTACTTCGACGACGGGGCCCGCAAGGCGCTGGCCGAGGCTTTCCACGAGGAGTACCGGCGGAAGCTGATGGCGTTCGTGGCTATCGAGGGCGACCTGCTGGGGGCCATCGCTTCTTTCGAGGCGGAGGGCCTGGTGGAGACGCTGGCTTCGTGTGCCACGCACGCCTTTCTTCCCGCCCAGGACGACCCCCGCGCCGTCCGCGAGCAGGTGGCGCTCGGCATAGAGTCCCACCGGAAGCACCTGGGGGTCGAACCGAAGGGGTTCTGGCTGCCTGAGTGCGCCTACCGCGAGGGGATCGAGGAACTGCTCGCCGAGCAGGGTATCGAGTACTTCATCGTGGACTCGACCGCCCTCGGGGGCCTGCCCGCGGGGCGCCCGTACCTCGCCGGCTCGTCGCCGGTGGTGGCCTTCGGACGCAGCGACCGGGCCCACGCGAACGCCTGGGACGAGCAAATCGGCTACCCGACCGACGCCCGGTACGTCGATTCCACCAAGTACTACGACGGCTCGGGGCTCCACTACTGGCGCGTCACGGGCCTGGAGGTGTCCATCGAGAGCAAGGAAGTCTACGAGCCTCAGCCCGCGTCCATCCGTGCGCTCGACCACGCCGGGCATTTCATCCGTGGGATCACCGCGGAGGTCGAGTCGGTGATCGAGGGCGGCGTCAACGGCGAGGGGTCCGAGACAGGGCCCTGGAACGACCCACCGCTCGTGGTTGCCTCCTACGACACCGAGTTCCTCGGGCACGGCTGGAAGGAAGGGATGTACTGGCTCGAGCTCACCCTCCGCTCGCTCGCCGCGAGCGACACTATCAGGCTCATGCTTCCTTCTGCTTTCCTGCTTGAGAACGCCGAGCGCGGGCGGGCGGACCTGCTCGAGACCACCTGGGGCACCGGCCGCGACCACTCGACCTGGGTAGTCCCGGAGACCGCGTGGATGTGGGACGACCTGGGCGCGGCCCAGCACAGGCTGCGGGGACTTCTGAGCCTGGTCGAGAGCCGTAAGCTGTCACCGCTGGAGTTACGCGCCCTCGAGCAGGCGGCACGCGAGGTCCTGCTGCTCGAGTCGAGCGACTGGCCGTACATGGTTGCAAAAGACCGTGCCAGAGACTATGCTATTGAGCGGTTTCGCAGCCACCTGGCGCGGTTCGAGATGCTGGCAGAGGCTCTCGAGAACGCGGAGGTGGAAAGCATAGTAGCGGCCCTGAGCGGGGTCGAGGAAGCGGACAACATCTTCGCAGAACTCGATCTCGGTGTCGTCTCTGGGCACGGAGGGGCCGAGGGGTCCTAAAGGGAGATAGGCATGCGGGTAGTTCTCTTGAGCTGGGAGTACCCACCGCGCATCATCGGCGGCCTGGGAAGGCACGTCTATCACCTGGCGACTTCACTCGCGGCCCAGGGGGTCAAGGTCCACGTCGTCACCAAGGACCACCCCGACGCGCCCGAGTATGAGGAGTCCGAAGGAGTCCACATCTACCGCGTGCCCAGCTATCCGCCCGACATCGCTCAGGAGGACTGGGTGCCCTGGACGCTGCAGTTCAACGTCGCGCTCCTCGAGAAAGCGGTCGCGCTCATCAACGACCTCAAGAGCGTGAACGTGATCCACGCGCACGACTGGCTGGTCGCCCATGCGGCGGCGAGCCTCAAGCACGCTTACAAGATCCCGCTGGTCGCGACGGTGCACGCGACCGAGTACGGTCGCCACCAGGGCCACCTGCCGGGGCCGATGAACAAGCTCATCCACCAGATCGAGTGGTGGCTCACATTCGAGTCCGTCAGGACCATCTGCTGCAGCCAGTACATGATGGAGCAGATCACGGACATCTTCCAGCTTCCGCCCGACAAGGTCGACGTCATCCCCAACGGCATCGACCACGAGTCATTCAAGAAGGACGTGAGCGTGGACCTGTACCGCAAGCGCTACGTCCCGGCCGGCGACAAGCTGGTGTTCTTCGTGGGCAGGCTCGTCTACGAGAAGGGCGTCCAGACCGTCATCGAAGCAATGCCTCTCATCATGAACAAGATCCCCAACGTGACTTTCGTGGTGGCGGGAAGCGGCCCTCACCTGAACGAGCTCAAGTCGCTGGTGAGCGCATTCGGGCTGGACGAGAAAGTGAAGTTCACCGGGCACATGGATACCGACACCCTGTGCGCTTTCTACAAGAGCGCTGACCTCACGGTGGTGCCGAGCCTCTACGAGCCGTTCGGGATGGTCGTGCTCGAGTCGATGGCAATGGGCACACCCACAATCGTCGCGGACACCGGAGGCCTCTCCGAGATTGTCGTCCACGAGGAGACCGGGTTGAAGTTCGAACCCGGCAACCCCGATTCGCTCGCCGACGCGATGCTCCGCGTCCTGGAGGACCAGAAGCTCGCTACGCGTATGACCTCCGACGCCATGGCTTACATGGGGGACACTTACAACTGGGATCGGATCGCGCGGAGCACGCTGGAAGTCTACCGGCGCGCGGAGCGCGAATACGAGTACCGGCCGCGCACCCTCAAACTCTGCCCGCCGCTGCCTGACGAAGCCACCGGGTAGAAAAACGGTGCCAGGCACCGGTTTTTACACTTAGAAGAGTTTGTTCTCCTGCGCCAGGGCCTTCGCTTCGCGCTTCGCTTCGTCTATCTCGCGCTCGAGCTCGTCCAGCCTGTTCACAGTCGTGCTCACGGATCGCAGCGAGTCGGTGAGGCTCACCGGCTTGCCGCTTTTCGCGTCGGCAATCACCCCGAGCACGTAGTTCACCAGGTCCCTGCCGATCGCCAGGGCCTGCTGTTCCTTGAGCGCGGCCTCCATCTCCAGGCTCGCGTACTCCTTGTACTTGTCTACTCCTTTGAGCCTGGTCACGTGCTGGTAGAGTGGGATGGCCTTGTCGAGCTGGCTCATGGACCGGTCGATGTTCTTGAGCATGTCCTCGATCACCGTCTGTTTGGCCTCGAGCCCGGCGATGTCGTTGGCGACCATCAGGTGCTCTATCTCAGCCTTGAGGGTATCGAGCTTGGTACCGATGCCTGTTGATACGTTATAGAGCCCGTCGGCCTTTTCGAGGAGTTCTGCGGCCTGGCCCTCGGAGCCCGACGTGCACCCGCAAAGCGCCACCAGCGCGCACAGGGCGAGCGCCCCCGCGACGATCATGGCCGACACCGAGCGCATCCGTTGCATGGTGACCTCCGGCTCCGCTGTAGACTTACTCGTTCCACTCGAGAACCCTGCGTTCCGTCGTGAAAATGAACCGTCAGACAGCCCCCATCCCCCTGGCGATCCTGCCTGTGAGGTAGTCAGCCGCGTGCTCCGGGGTAGTGACGTTTATCATCATCGAGGTGCCGAGCTCGAACCCGCCCGTGGTGGTCAGCTTGGGCACGAGCTCCATGTGCCAGTGGTAGTAGGGGTACTCGGTCCCGTCGGTCGGGGCGGAGTGGATGTAGTAGTTGTAGGGGGGGTCGCCGAACTTGTCCCGGTAAGCCCCGAGGACCTCGCGAAGCATCAGGGCGAACTCCTCGAGCTCCGGGTCGGTGATCATGTCGAACGACTCCTGGTGCGCGCGCGGGACGATCCAGACCTCGTAGGGCAGGCGTGAAGCAAAAGGCGCGATGGCCACGAAGGAGCGGTTCTTGGCGATGACCCGGCGAGATATCTCGAGCTCGGCCGTGACCATCCGGCAGAACACGCATTCACCCTGGCGCGAGTGGTGCCAGGAGGCGCCCGCGAGCTCCTGCTGGAGCAGGGGTGGGACGACCGGCATCCCGAACAGCTGCGAGTGCGAGTGCTCGAGGGAAGCGCCCGCCTCTCGCCCGTGGTTCACGATGATGTGGACACAGCGGATGTGCGGGTCATCAGCATTGGAGCGGTACCTATGGCGATATACGCGCAGCACCAGCTCGACCTCCTCCGGCGGCATCGTCCCGAGGCTCTCGGAGTGAGACGGGCTGTGGATTATCACCTCGTGCGAGCCGTCGGCCGGCCGGCGAGGCCACAGAGGCTCGGACGGGGCCGTATCCTCCCCCATGTGAAACGCGGGGAACTTGTTGGGCACCACTCGGATCTGCCATCCCGGAGCGTTGGGCTCGCCGTCGTCGGGGCGGATGGCAAGCACCTCCAGAGGGGTCATTATCTCGTGCCCGGGGCAGAAAGGGCATTTCTCGGATTCGTCAGGGGTCTCCACCACGCACGGCTTCTGAAAGTCCGTCGGCCTCAGGGCGCGTTCGGTGGCAACGACCACCCACAGCCCGGTCACTATGTCCTGACGCAGTTCACCCATCAACCCTCCCGGCTGTCATCGCGACCCGGCGTGATCCGCCTGCCCGAACTCCTCGTAGATATTTGCCGGACCGGCGCCCTCATACCTTCCCTCATCCCAGGCGACGTCCAGGGGGCTCCTGCGATATTTGATGATCCGAGCGGGGACTCCGCCCGAGACGGAGAAAGGCGGCACGTCCCGTGACACCAGCGACATCGCCCCTATGACGCAACCCTGGCCCACGGTCACTCCCCTCACGATGGTGACCTTCTCCCCTATCCAGACGTTGTTCTTGATGATGACGTGCTCCTTGCGGATGCCCTGGCTGCGTATGCTCATCATCGGGTCGATGAACCAGTGATCGAAGTCCACCACGTAGATGTTGTCGGCCCACAGATTCTCGTCTCCGACCTCGACGTGGTTGTAGCAGTTGATGGTGTTCTTGCCGCCGAAGGTGCACTTGTGGCCGATGCGCAGCTTGCCCTCGTGCGCCCTGAACGCGCAGCCCTCTCCGATAAAGACAAAGCCCCCGATGGTGAACTCGGCTTTCTTACCCTTGCTGATCTCGTAGTGCCTGGGCAGAAAGACAAAGCCCTCGGTCTTTATGCCGTGGTGAAGGAGCTTGAACTTGATAAAGCGGTAGACCGAGCGCCAGTAGTTCCACGAGTACATGTGGTTGCGGATGATGAAGCGTAAGTTACGTATGAGGAAGTTGCCGCCGCCGGACGGCTGCATCGGCTCGGGGACCACGGGCATCCCCTGCGCCTCGTCGCCTGTCCTTACCTCGGTCTCCACCGGCCACCTCCCCCGGCGCCTCAGCCCTGTTTCCGGGCGTAAAGCAGCATGTTGTAGAACCACGAAGAGGGCACGAACGGGTAGATGCGCTCGTCGAGCCGGTTCAGCCTGAGGAAGGTCGAATACGACCAGTACCTCCAGCGGAACGTTATGTTCTCCTCTTCGAGCGAGTTCTCTATCGTACGGGTTATCCAGCCCACGAAGCTGGAGAGGAACTCGTCCGACTCGAAGCGCACCTCCTCGAAGCCCGCGTCCCGCGCCACCCGGCAGACCTGCGCCGGTCGGAAAGTGTGGATGTCGACCACCTTCTCGAACTCGCGGATCTCGTGGTCGTCATCCGTTGGTGAGCCGCCCCTCCGCAGCCTGGCGGGCACGCCTCCGAAGAAACCGCCCAGCCGTGTGTACACCTTGAGCGCCGCCTGGGTGCCGTTGCGCGCGACCTGCCCCATGATGTCCCCCATCCTGGTGGGCTCGCCGGCGAGCATGCAGATCCCACCGGGCTTGAGAACGCGGTGGATCTCGGAGAGCGCTTTCGAGATGTCAGGGATGTGGTGCAGGATGGCGTGGCCGATCACCATGTCGAACTCTTCGTCAGGGTAGTCCAGCAGCTCGAGCTCCGACTGCTTCGCCCGGACCTCGATTCCCAGCTCACGGGCGTTTCTCACGCAGGTGTCGACCATTCCCTGGCTGATGTCACACGCGTAGAGCTCGCCGACGAGGTCGTCGTAGAGGCAGAGGTTCAGCCCGACATAACCGGTCCCGCAACCGACCTCCAGGAGCTTCTCGACGCGCGGGAACGGCCCGCCGAGGGCTTTTTCGAACTTGCCGCGCACGCGCATCGCGTTCTCGCGGTCGTATTGGATGCCCCACTTCTTGTCGTACTGGTCACTCTCGACATCGTGGAACAGCTCGTTGGCTTTTCGCAGGTCGACGTCCATAGCGCAAATGATAGCACAGGGTCTGCTTGGTTCAGCGATGTTGCATCTCTTCGAGACGCACCACCGCTGTGAGGTTTGAGGCGCCAATGCGCCGTGTGGTCAGGATAAATCCTGCCCAATGTGCAGACGCCGGGCACATGGCCCGGCGTCTACCGCCGTGTCTTCTCCAAGAGTCAGTATCTTGTTACTGCTTGTACTCCTTGAGTCCCATCAGGTTCGCGGCGAGCACGAGGCGCTGGATCTGCGCGGTGCCCTCGTAGATCTGCATGATCTTCGCGTCCCTCATGTACTTCTCGACCGGATAGTCCTTCATGTACCCGGAGCCACCCATTACCTGGATGGCGTCCACCGTGACCTTCATGGCCATGTCGCCACAGAACGCCTTCGCGATCGAGGAGGCTGTCGAGAGCTTGCGCGCCGAGGCCTTGTCGCCCTCGGCTGCCTTGGTGGCCAGGTGTCCGGCGTGGTAGTACAGGTCGCGCCCGGCCGCGATTCCCATCAGCATGTCGGTGAGCATGAAGCTTATAGCCTGGTTCATGATGACAGGCTGGCCGAACTGCACGCGCTCCTTCGAGTACGCCAGCGACTCCTCGAAAGCCGCACGCGCGACGCCGACGGCGAGGGCTGCGACGCCCGCACGCGTCTGGTCCAGCGTCTGCATGACGATGTAGAACGCCTTACCTACGTCGCCCAACTGGTCTTCCTTGGGGACCTTGACGTTGTCGAGGAACACTTCGGCGGTATGGGAAGCGCGGATACCAAGCTTGTCCTCGTGCTTGCCCATGCTCACGCCCTCGTAGTCTCCGCCCACTATGAAGCCGGCGAGGCCCCTGTAACCCTTCTCGGGGTCAGTGTTCGCGAAGATGGTGTAGACGTCTGCGATACCGCCGTTGGTGATGAAGCACTTGCTCCCGTTGAGCACCCAGTGGTCACCCTTGTCCGTGGCTGTGGTCTTGATGCCGGCCACGTCGCTGCCCGCCTCGGGCTCGGTCAGGCCGAACGCCGCAAGGCCGGGCTTCTTGGGGTCGCAGAGCGGCGGGAGCCACTTCTGCTTCTGCTCGTCGGTGCCCGCGATAAGGATCGGGGCGGTGGCGAGGTTGTTGGCGCCGATGCTCGTCGCCAGGCCGGCGCAGCCCCATGACAGCTCCTCGAAGACCATCGCGCTCGTCAGCGGGTCGAGGCCGCCTCCGCCGTACTCATCAGGGATGCCGGCGGTCGGGAGGCCCGCCTGCGCGGCCTTGGGAAGGATGAGGTCCTTAGGGAACTCACCTTTCACGTCCCACTCAGCAGCGATCGGTCGCAGCTCGTTCAGTGCAAAGTCGTGCGCCATGTCGACGGCGGCTCTCTGCTCTTCAGTCAACTCAAAATCAATCACTCTTGTCCTCCTTTCAAACCAACCAACTCGGTTGTTGTCGAATGCAAACCCGGGTTATTCTATCTTTTCGCAGGCTAAGTCGCCAGCGGTCCGGACCTGCGCGATTATTTACCCTTGAACTCCGCCTGCCCCGGCCCCTTCTCGATGAAGGTCTTCATGCCGACCTTCTGGTCCTCGGTCGAGAAGCAGAGCGCGATACCCTGCGCCTCGATGACCAGGCCTTCGGTGATGGAGCAGTTCATGCCGCTGTTGACGGCGCGCTTCGCCATGGCCAACGCGAACGGCGGGTGCTTGGTCGCATAACGCTTCGCGACCTTCTGGGCCTCAGCGATCACAGCCGCCCCGTCGCCCTCCACGACCCTGTCGACGAGCCCGTACTCGTGGGCTCTCTTCGCGTCGTAGAAGCGCCCGGAGAATATGAGCTCCTTCGCCTTGGCCGGCCCGATGAGGCGCGGGAGCCTCTGTGTGCCGCCGGCGCCGGGTATGATGCCCAGCAGGATCTCCGGGACTCCGATCTGGGCGGTCTCGCCCGCGAAGCGCCAGTCGCAGGCCAGGGCTAGCTCACAGCCGCCCCCGAGGGCAAAGCCGTTTATCGCCGCGATGACCGGCTTCATGACGTTCTCGAGCCTGTTCAGCGCGCCCTGGGCGCCACCGATGATCTTGGACACCAGGATCGGGGTGGCCTCGGCCATCTCCTTGATGTCCGCTCCTGCGGCGAACACTTTCTCGCCCCCGGTGACCACCACGGCGCGGACCCCGTCGTCGAACTGGAGCTCGGCTGCGCATTCGCCGATCTCGATGAAGACCTGGGCGTTAAGGGCGTTTACCTTGCCGCGTTCGAGGCGCACGGTAGCGACGTAATCTTCTATCGTGACCTTCAGGAATTCGAAATCATATGCCATCCACAACACCTCCACATATCGAACGAGCCCGAGCAGCAACAATTCTATAAGAGGGGTCAGGCACCGTCCACCTTTTTGTCCACCCGAACACGCCAACAAACCCTCCGGTCTTCCTCAAAGCGGCACAATCGGTATGTGGAGAGCACGAAGCGAGTAATTGAAAGGTGGACAAAAGGGTGGACTGTGCCTGACCCCTCCAGAACCCCTGCTCAGAGGGAGCGGACGAAATCGACTATCTCTGAAGTCGTCGTCCCCGGCGTGAACAGCTTCGCCACGCCTTTGGACTCCAGCTCTGCGACGTCTTCCTCGGGGATGATGCCGCCCCCGATGACCTTGATATCGGAGGCTCCCCGCTCGCGGAGCATCTCGACGACCTTCGGGAACGCGGTCATGTGGGCGCCGGACAGTATCGAGAGGCCCACCACGTCGACGTCTTCGTCGATGGCAGCCTGGACGATCTGCTCGGGGGTCTGGTGCAATCCCAGGTAGATGACCTCCATCCCCGCGTCCCTGAGCGCGCGCGCGACGACCTTGGCCCCGCGGTCGTGCCCGTCCAGGCCCGGCTTCGCCACCAGCACTCTCTGCGTCTTCTTGTCGCTCACATCGTCTCCTGATCTTCATCTGCCGGCGGGACGCCGGCGCTACGTTTCTCTGCCGGCGGGACGCCGGCGCTACGTAACTAATAGATGGGGCGTTCCTTGTACTCCCCGAACACGTCCTTCATTACCTCTACGATCTCGCCCTGCGTCATGTGGGCGCGGGAGCACTCGATGATTGCAGGCATCAGGTTGTCCGTGCCCTCAGCGCAGCGCCGCAGCTCCGCGCGCGCGGTCTCGACCTTCGACGAGTCCCTCCCGGTGCGCACCTTGCCCAGGGACGCGACCTGGTCGCGCTCGACCGACGGGTCGATCTTCATCAGCTCGATGTCGATGGCCTCGTCCTCGTGGGCGAACCGGTTCACCCCGACGATGACGCGCTCCCCCCGCTCTATCTCCATCTGGTATCGGTAGGCCGCGTCCGCTATCCTCCGCTGGAAATACCCTTTGTCGATAGCCTCCAGGACGCCGCCCTCAGCCTCTATCTCGTCGAAGTAATCGAGCGCCTCCCGCTCGAGCCTGTCAGTCATGTACTCGACGAAGTACGAGCCCGCCAGCGGGTCTATGGTGTTCGGCACGCCGGTCTCGTAGGCGATCACCTGCTGCGTGCGCAGGGCTATCTCCGCGGCCTTCTCGCTCGGCAGGGCGAGGACCTCGTCCATCGAGTTCGTGTGAAGGGACTGGGTGCCGCCCAGCACCGCCGCCAGGCCTTCGTACGCGGTCCGCACGATGTTGTTCTCGGGCTGCGGGGCCGTGAGCGAGCAACCCGCGGTCTGGGTGTGGAACCTCAGCAGCAACGACTCTTCGTTCTTCGCCGCAAACCGCTCCTTCATCACCCGGGCCCAGATACGCCTGGCCGCCCTGTATTTCGCTATCTCCTCGAAGAAATCGATGTGCGAGTTGAAGAAAAACGAGAGCCTTGGGGCGAAGTCGTCCACGTCCATGCCGGCCTCCACGCCCGCCTGGACGTAGGCGATGCCGTCCGCGAGGGTGAAAGCCAACTCCTGCGCCGCGGTCGAGCCGGCCTCGCGGATGTGGTAGCCGCTGATGCTGATGGTGTTCCAGCGCGGGACCTCCGCCGCGCAGAATCGCATGATGTCAGTGATTATCCGCAGCGACGGGCGTGGCGGGAATATCCAGGATTTCTGCGCGATGTACTCCTTGAGGATGTCGTTCTGTATCGTGCCGCCCATCTCGTCGAAGCCCGCCCCCTGGCGCTCGCCCGTGACGAGGTAGAACGCGAGCAGGATGCTCGCGGGCGCGTTGGTGGTCATCGAGGTGGTGATCTTGTTGAGCGGGATGCCGTCGAAGAGCCTCTGCATGTCCACCGCGGAGTCGATCGCCACCCCGCACCGGCCGACCTCCCCCTCGCTCATGGGGTCGTCCGAGTCGCGGCCCATGATGGTAGGCATGTCGAACGCAACCGACAGGCCGGTCTGACCGTGCTCGAGCAGGAACTTGTAGCGCGCGTTGGTCTCGGCGGCGGTGCCGAAGCCGGCAAACTGCCTCATCGTCCAGAAGCGGCCGCGGTACATGTTCGGCCGCACGCCACGTGTGTAGGGGAATTCGCCGGGGAAGCCCAGGTCCCGCTCGTAGTCCAGGCCTTCGATGTCGCCGGGGCCGTAGAGCGGGCCTACTGGTTCGCTCGAGACGGTCACGAACTTGTCGTCGCGCTCTTCAGACTCCGGGTAGCTCTCCTCCAGCCAGCGGCTCCTCTCGGAGTCGAACTTCTCCTTGTCCATATCAGAACTCGATCCCTTCCCGCATGGGAACGCCTTTGTCGTAGCAGTGCCGCACGTTCTTCATCTCGGTTATGAGGTCGGCGCGCTCGCAGAACTCCGCGGGCGCGTACCTGCCGGTGAGGACGATCTCGACGCCTTGCGGGCGCCCGTCGATGAGTGGCAGGACCTCATCCACGGTGAGTACGCCCAGCTCGATTGCCACGTTGACCTCGTCCAGGATGACGATGTCCCACTCGCCGCTCATGATAGCCTCGCGCGCCTGATCCAGTCCCTTGTGCGCCAGCTCGAGGTCTTCCGGTGAAGGCTCGCCTTTCTTCACAAAAGTGTCCAGCCCCGACTGGATGAGGGTGAAGCTGTCCGCGAGCTTCTTCGCGGTCTCGACCTCCCCGTAGTGGCGGCCTTTGAGGAACTGGACCATGTAGACCTTGAAGCCCTTGCCGATCGCGCGCATGGCGAGGCCTATCGCCGCGGTGGTCTTGCCTTTACCGTCCCCCGTATATACCTGTACGAGCCCTTTTTCCACGAGCCCCCCTCGCAGCCCGAAGAGGCGCGAGCACGCGTTCTTTCCGGACACCATCACCACCTCCGGGCCTCGAAAAGTATATCAAAAACGCGTGAGAGAACGGGATGGAGGGTATGCGCGTCGAATTATATGTGAGGCTCGCTCGATGCTGGGCGAGCCTCGCCCAATGCCGGGCGCCCGGGCCCGGCGGCCTGCTCGAACAAGCGGAGAGTGATTTGAAGGTCGGTACGTTGCCCGTAAAACAGACCGTGATGAGCCACAGGCGGCTCAAGAAGACATACCTGTACGTGAGGCGCGCGAACGCAAAGCGCGTCGTTCTCCTGTTGTCCGGTTGCTTCCTGGCCGTCGTCCTGGTGACCCTCTTCCTGGTCCTCTTCGTGCAGGACATCGCGCTCTCGGGCAAGGTCTTCCCCGGGGTCACCATCGCCGGGAACGCCGTGACCGGGATGACGCGCGAACAGGCCGTCGCTGCGGTCAACAACACGGTGGTGGCGAAGATATCCGAGCCCCTGGTCCTCACCCACGGAGACGATACCTACAAGCTCAACTTGAGCAAGATCGGCCTCGCGGTGGACGTGAACAAGATGGTCGACGAGGCGATAAAGAAAGGCAAGCAGCAGTTCTTCCTCTCCCGGATGTGGCGCCGGTTCATGAACAAGCCCCTCAACGCGGGAATACCGGTCATCCTCAAGTACGACCAGGCCCAGCTCAAAGCTTTCATAACGAACATCGCGAACGACCTCGACTACGCCGCCAGGAGCGCGAGCGTCGACATGTCCAAGGGTTACCCCGTGATCAGCAGCTCGAAGTACGGGCGCAGCGTGCAGGAGAGCGTGCTGCTCGGCCAGGTCCAGTCCGCGCTGCCCACCGGGAAGCGCAACCTCGTCATCCCCATCGAGACCCTGAAGCCTAAGGTGACCGAGGGGGACATCGGGCCGATCGTGGTGATCAAGCAGTCGGAGCACAAGCTCTATCTGTACCAGGGAAGCAAGCTCTCCGACTCGTTCACCTGCGCGGTGGGTCAGCCGAAGTATCCCACCCCCAACGGCCAGTTCGAGATCCTCGACAAGAAGAAGGACCCGTGGTGGTACCCGCCCAAGTCGGACTGGGCGAAGGACAAGAAGCCCATCCCTCCAGGGCCGGGCAACCCTCTGGGGCCTTACTTCATGGACCTCGGGAACGGGTTCGGCATCCACTCCTCGCCGGACGAAGCGTCCCTCGGCTACTCGGTCTCGCACGGCTGCGTGAGGCTGTCCGAGTGGAGCGCGCAGCTGGTGTTCAAGGCGGTCAACAAGGGCACGCCGGTCTACATACTCCCTTAACTTTTTGGGGTCAGGTCCTTTTTCTTAAGTCGTAAGCGGCCGAGCGATGCACCACTGGGGTCAGGCACCGGTGGTGCATTTTCATGCTTTGATCCAGCACACCTTCTGAAACGCACCACCGGTGCCTGACCCCAGTGGTGCATCGACACAAATCCAGCGACTTAAGAAAAAGGACCTGACCCCAAAAAGTTAAGTCGCCGCGATGTTTGCCAGAGCCACAGCCCCCACGTATTCATCCAGGGCACCGTTGCGCGAGGTGTCGGCGAGCCTCAACGACAGCGGGAAGTAGAGTGCGCCCAGGGACGCGGCGCCACCGAGGTGCGCGAGTGTCCTGTAGATGAGGTTGCCGGTCACGCCGTCGGGGGCCACGATGCAGTCAGCCCAGGCGAGCGCCTCCTCGATCATGATGTTGAAGTGGCGGACCCCTTCGAGGCGCGCTACCGACTCTCCCCGCTTGATGCTCCCGGCTATCGCGGCCGACCTGCCGGCGTCCTCGGGCCTGCCCGCTGAAAGGACGCCGATGCGGGGCTCCCATCCGATCAGGGCGCAGAAATCGCGCATGTCCGATACCAGCCCGCGCATGGCTCTCACGGTCCCGCCTTCGTCTATGCCGACCGGGCCGAGCAGAAAAGGCCTGCCGTCGGCAAGCGTCATGAGCGCGATGCGCCGGGCGGCGGGTTTCGGGAAGCGGTCTTTGAGCTCTTTGAGGAAGAGGTCGGAGGAAAGGGAGCCGCGCACCGCCGCGTCGATGTCGCGGCCGCCCAGGGCATCCAGCATGTCTCCCGGCCGCCGGAACAATTCCAGGCGGCAGAAGTCCGCCCTCGCCAGCAGCGCCGCCTCGCGCTCGTCGCCGTCGACGAGACCTATGCCAACGGTGACGTCGGCAGAAGTCAAAGCTTTCAGGTCATCGAGTTCCATGCCAAGACTCTAGCAGACTGGGGGGAACGCATGGTGAGGCGGGCGCCCGGTCAATCGACGGGGTGCCTGGCGTAGTGATCGCGCAGGACGGCGAGGACGTCTATCGCTTCCTCCGGCGTCTCGAATACGGGATAAGACATCCTGCCCTGCACGTCCTTGAAATAGTCGCACTGGGTCAGCAGGGTGAACGCTATCGGCTTGTCGTGCTTCTTCATCATCTCGCCCAACTGTGGGTAAGGCTCGCGGGACATCTCCGCGTAAGCTCCTTCGTACTTGGCATCCGACCTGCGCAACAGCACGATGGCAACCCCGTCGATGTCCTCCTGGCCCATGACCTGGTCGACGGCGTACAGGATGGCGTCGGTCGAGTGTATGTCGCCCAGGTCCAGCGGGTTGCGCAGCCTTATCACGTCGGAGCGCGCGTACTCCTTGAAGCCGGATACCAGGCTCTCGTCGAGAGAGGGGAACACGAAGCCCGCCTTGTAAGCCTGATCGGAGAGCATCACCGTGTAGCCGCCGGCCTGTGAGACCACCGCGATGCGGTTGCCCCTCATCGGTGGCATCTCGAAAGCGCGCGCCATGTCCACGAGCTCGCGTATATCGTCGACCCGGACGATCCCCGCCTGCTTGAGCGCGCCGTCCAGCACCCGGTCGTTGTTGGCGAGCGCGGCTGTGTGGCTCGCTGCGGTCTTCGCCCCGACCTCCGTGGTGTTCGCTTTGTAGACCAGGATGGGCTTGTCTATCCGCGACGCGACCTCGATGAACTCGCGGCCGCGGACGACGCTCTCCAGGAACATGCAGATGACTTTCGTGCCCGGGTCGTCTCCGAGGTACTCCAGGAAGTCGAGCTCGTCCATGTTGACTTTATTGCCGACCGAGACGAACTTGTTGAAGCTCGTGAACGTGTTGTCCAGGAACATGATGAGGCTCATGCCCACGCCCCCGGACTGGCTGATGATGGATATCTTCCCGGGGAGGCGTTTCTTGAAGGTCAGGAACGGGAGGCACATCCCGTTCTCGGCATTGATGAGCGTGAGGCCGTTCGGCCCGACGAATCTTATCCCGTAAGACGCGGCTTTTTCCTTCACCAGGCGGGTCAGCTCGTCGCCCTTCTCACCGTATTCGGAGAAGCCCCCGGACGGTATCGCCATCAGCCTGATGCCTTTTTTCGCACACTCGTCCATCACGCCGGGCACGGCTTTCGCGGGGATGAAAGCCACCGCCAGGTCGACCGGGCCTTCGATGTCCTGAAGCGATGCGTATCCCTTGAGGCCGAGGACGTCCTCTCCGCGCGGATTGACCGGATAGACCTTGCCGGCATACTCCCAGTTGATGAGGTTCTGGACGATGTTGCGTCCCATGTTGCGGGGGTTGGCCGAAGCGCCGACTACCGCGACGCTGTCGGGGTAGAACATTGTCTTTATGTCTTCGTTCATGCTTGCCTCGTTCAGCCATGACAATGGTGGCAGTAGAAACCGCCACCGGGGCATAGTATCACACTGGGATAGGGAAAAATCAATTTTGGTGAGGGAGCGCAGGGGTTACTCGGCGCCGCCTGCCACGGGGCCTTCCTGCTCGATCCCGAGCGACTCGGCGACGAGCTCGACGAGGTCGATGACGGGCAGCCCGGCGCCCTGGCCGAGGGCATCGGTGAGGTTCATCTCGCAGAAGGGGCAGGCGGTGACAAGCGCCTCGGCCCCGGTCTCCACGGCCTCGGACTGGCGGGCGGTCGCTATCTCGACGGCCGTATCGATATGGCCGGTGCGGAGCCCTCCGCCGCCCCCGCAGCAGCGCGCGTTGGTGCCGATGCGGGCCATCTCCACCAGCTCGAGCCCGGGGATGGCTTCGAGGACACGGCGGGGGGCATCGACGACTCCGCCGTGCCTTGCGAGGTGGCAAGGGTCGTGGTAGGTGACCTTGCGCTCCAACGGGCCCGGCTTCAGCGCCCCCTCCTCTATAAGAGAGGCGAGGACCTCAGAAACGTGGAGCACCTCGAGAGCGAACGGCGCCACCCTGGGGTACTCGTGCTTCATGATGCCAAAGCACCCCGAGCACGCCGTGATGATACGCTCGACGCCGAGCGCGTTGAGCTTCTCGATGTTCTTAGCCGCCTGCGAGAGGAAGACGTCCGTCATGCCGACGCGCATGGCGGTGCTGCCGCAGCAGATCTCTTCGCGCCCCATTATCCCGAAGTCGACGCCTCCCGCTGCGAGCACCCGCGCCGTGGCGAGCGCTACCTTCTGCATGTTCGGAAGGTAAGCGGCGGTACAGCCTGGGTAGTAGAGCGCCTCGGCTTTCTGCTTCGGGAGGACTTTGACCTTCCCCTTGACCTTGCGAGACCAGCGGTCGCGCTGTGCGCGCGGCATCTGCCATGGGTTGTCGTAGTTCTCGACGCTCTTGACCATGTCCAGTTGCGGGTCGAGCGGCCCGTTGCCGCCGGCGACCATCTCGTCGCGCAGCAGGTTTATGAGCTCGGTCAACCTCACCCCCATCGGGCACCTCACCGCGCACGAGTAACAGGCGGAGCAGAAGTAGAGGACTTCGGGGCGCAGGACCTCATCACGGCCGCCTGTCAGGACGAGGCGGACTATCTCGCGCGGGCTCAGTTCGGAGTAGGCGGCCACCGGGCAGGACGCCGTGCACGTCCCGCACTGCAGGCACGAGCGCATCTTCTCACCCACCTCCGTTCCCTCGACCACGTCGTCAAAGAACTCGGAGGTAAGCTCGGTTATCGGCCCCTTCTCGTCTTTCAAATCAGACGCTCCTTCTCAAAACGCAAAATAGGGACAGGCACCTTTTTGCATTTCTATCCTTATATTCGTGTCAGCGTCCAAAATGCAAAAAGGTGCCTGTCCCTATTTTGCGTTATTCGGACATCTCTTCGGTCAGGTACTCGAGTATGCGCGCGCGGAGCGCGATGAAGCCCGCGTCCGTACGGCTCCTCGGGTAGCCGAGCGGGTTCTTGAACCGGCTGACCACCTCAGCGGGGCGTCGCGAAAGCCCGATGATGTCCTGCCCCAGGAACACCGCCTCATCGACCGAGTGTGTTACGAACACAACTGTCGTCCCCGTCCGCTGCCAGAGGTCGACCAGGAACTCCTGCATCGAGTTGCGGGTCTGGGCGTCGAGTGAAGCGAACGGCTCGTCCATCAGAAGTATCCGGGGCTCGACCGCGAGAGTCCTCGCGATGGCGACCCGCTGCTTCATGCCACCGGACAGCTCGCGCGGGTAGAGTTCGTAGTGCCCGGTGAGCCCGACGGTCTCGAGGTAACCGTCCGCTTTCCGGCGCGCCTCGTCGCGCGGCATCCCCTCTATCTCCAGCCCGAAGGAAACGTTCTTGAGGACCGTGCGCCACGGGAAGAGCGCGTACTCCTGGAATACCATGCCCCTCTCAGGCCCCGGCCCCTCGACCGGAGCACCCTCGAAGAGCACTTCGCCCCGTGTGGGCATCTCCAGGCCGCCGATGAGGCGAAGCAGGGTGGTCTTGCCGCAGCCGGAGGGGCCGACGATGCAGGTTAGAGTCCCGGCCTCGATGTCGAGGTCGATCCCGTCCAGCACCTCGAGGGCATTGCCCGTCTTTTGCTCGGTGAAAGTCTTGGACAGGCCGCGCAGCGACAGCGCCGGCCCGTTGCCAGCATTCATCTCCATCTCAGAAGCCTTCTCTCCGCGAGCCTGATCAGCCAGTCCACCAGGAACCCCACCAGGCCGATCACAACGATGCCCGCCACCAGCAGGTCGTTGCGGGCGAAGTCCCTCGCGGCCATTATCATGTAGCCGAGGCCGTACCCGTTCTTCACCCCGACCAGCTCCGCGGCGATGAGCGTCATCCAGGCGATGCCCATGCCGATCCGCAGGCCGGTGAATATCGACGGCAGGGCGCCGGGCACCATGACCCGAGCGAGTATCGTGCGGTCGCGCGCCCCCAGGGTCCGGGCAGCCTCCACCAGGTGCGGGTCCACGGACTTCACCCCGCTGATAGTGTTCAGCACCACCGGGAAGAACGCGCCCAGGAAGATTATGAACGCCGCAGAGCCCAGCCCGATGCCGAACCAGACGACCGCCAGGGGCAGCCAGGCCAGCGGCGGCACCGGGCGGACGATCTCCACCAGCGGGTCCATGACCGCCTTGAACACGTTCGCGTAGCCCATCAAAACGCCTACGGGGATCGCGATGACCACCGCGATGGCAAACCCGGTGAACACGCGCCCAAGGCTCGCTATCAGGTGGCCCTGCAGGTGATACCCCGGAGGCAGCCCCGTCGCGATGAGGGTGTAAAGGCCCTTGACGACCTGGACCGGCGAGGGCGTGCCCCTGCCGAGGACCCCCGCGCTCGCGAGGACCTGCCAGAGTGCCAGCGCCGCCAGTGGCGAGATTATCTTCCATTTCCTCACGAACCGCCCCCGGGAAGGAACTCGGTGTCTACGAGACCCTTCGTGAATGCTGAAGGGTTTTTGTCTTTTACCACGCCCGCCTGCTTCATGAAATCAACGTACCTGGCGATCGCCTTCACGTCAGGGGTGTAGCTGAACTTGATGTTCTTCATCGCGGACTTCGCGACCGCGGCGTCCTGCCCGGTGAACAGGTGCGCCATGTCCGCGGCCTCGGCGGGGTTGTCCTGTATGTACTTGGTGGCCTGGACGTGCGCCGCCACGAAACGCTTCACGGTGTCCGGGTTCTTCTGGATGAAGGACGCGTCCGCTACCACCATGCAGCACGGGTGGTTGGGCCAGATCCTGGAGGAGTTGATCAGGACGCGCCCGGCTCCCTGGGCGGCCGCCATCGACGGGTAAGGTTCCCAGACGACAGCGGCGTCCACCTGCGCGGCGCTCAAAGCCGGTAGCATCTCCGGCGGTTTTACGACGACCTCCTTGACGTCAGCGGGGTCGACTCCCGCCTTGAGGAGCGCGGTGCGGAGCAAGTAGTCCTGCACCGTCGATATGCCAGGTATCGCAACGGTGAAGCCGCGAAGCCCGGCGACGTCCTGGGCGTCGAGACCCGGCCGTACCAGGATGGATGAGCCGTTCGTGTTCGCCTGCGCCACGACCTTGACATCGGCCATCCCCTGGGACGCGAAAGTGATAGCCGGCGCCACGCCCACGTAGCCCACGTCCAGGTCCCCGGCCGAGAATGCGCTCATCTCCTCAGGGCCCGCGCTGAAGGTGCCACCCTCTCGGATGTCCAGCCCCTGCTCGGCGAAGAACCCCTTCTCGCGGGCGACGTAGTAAGCGAGCTGGTGCAGGTCGTTCCTCAGAAAGCCGACCCTCACCACTTTCTTCGCCTGCGCGCCCGAGCCGCATCCGGTCGCGGCAAAACCCATCGTCAGTGCGAGCAGCAGGAAGGCTGCGGTCACCACGATCGTTCGTTTGCGGTTCATCTAAATCTATGCCTTTCCCTTTCAATGCCGGTTGCCGGCGGGACGCCGGCGCTACGCTTCGTTGCCGGCGGGACGCCGGCGCTACAATCCTCTGCCGGCGTTACGGCCTGCCCACCGGGCAATCCTTGATACAGTTGAAGCAGAAGTACTGGAACCCGATCGACTGCGCCTGGTAGAGCCTCCAGTAGTTCTCATCGGCCAGCATCTTCTGCCGCTCCTCCACATCGGCGTCCGCGAACTTGGACCAGAAACGGATGTTCCCGCCGATGCCGTACGGCTGGCAGTGCTTGAGGCACTTCATCACGTCCGTCTTGCCTTCCTCGTCGAGGGCGCCTCCCGGGCAGTTCTCGACACAGACGCCGCACTCGTCGCAAAGCTGTTCGGTCATGGGCTCATCCGGTGCAAGCTCCACGTCCGTCAGCACGCAGGTGAATATCACCCTGCTCCCCAGCCTTGGGTGCAGCACAAGGTTGTTGCGGCCGAAGGTCCCAAGCCCCGCGGCGACCGCGGCGTGCCTGGTGGAGACATCGGCGACGGCCCCCTGAGTCTCCCTCATCATGGGCAGCGGGTAGGACACCGGGACGGTCATGGCCCGGCCGCCGAGCTCCTTCTCGATGTATGTCGCGATTCGGTAGTTCACACCGCGCGAATAATCCATGAGGTCCAGCCGCCCGTTCATCGCGATCTGCATGCAGTCGCTCTCGCAGGACGACAGCTCCCGGTACGCCATCACGATGATGGTGGAGATGTCTCCGAACACCGACCTTATGTCGGGGCACCTCGGGCTGTCGTAGACGTCAGGGCTCGCGAAGCCCACGTCCTCGGCCCCGAGGCTCTTCGCAAACTCCGCGATGTGGTGCTTTTCGCTCATCTCAACAACCCCTCGATGTTTGCGACGATCTGCTCGTCGTCGTACAGTTCCGTGGAAGCAGCGCCGCCCAGGCACGCCACGGCGCAGAGCCCGCACCCCTTGCACAAAGCTTCGTTGACGGCTGCCACGCGGTCCTCACCCAGCTCGAGTGCGCCGTACGGGCACACGGCCACGCACAGCCCACATCCCCTGCACTGCTCGGCGTCCACCCGGCACACGCCCGCCTCCACCTCCACGATGCCGCGGTCCAGCAAGGCTATGGCCTCAGAAGCCGCGGCCCCGGCCTGCGCGACGGTGTCCGGTATGTCCTTCGGCCCCTGGCAGCACCCCGCGAGGAATATGCCGTCCGTCATCGACTCGACCGGCCGGAGCTTCGGGTGCGCCTCGCTGTAGAAACCGTCGGCGCCGACCGAGATGCCGAGGACCCGCGCGAGGGCCCCGGCCCCGGCGTCCGGGACCAGCCCCGTCGCCAGGACTACCATGTCCACCGGCAGCTCCACCTGCCTGCCCAGCAGCGTATCCTCCGCGAAGACCTTGAGCGAGCCTCCCAGGCGGGCGACGTCCGCGCACTTGCCTCTCACGAAGAAGACGCCCTCATCGCGCACCCGCCGGTAGAACTCCTGGTATCCCTTACCGAAGGCGGTGATGTCGATATAGAACTCGCTCACCTGTGCCCCGGTCTTCTCACGCGCCAGGTGCGCCTGCTTCATCGAGTACATGCAGCACACCCTCGAGCAGTACTCGTTCGCGTTCTCGTCGCGCGACCCGACGCAGTGGAGGAAGGCTATCGAGGAAGGCGGCCTGCCGTCGGGCAGCAGTATCTTCCCACCGGTGGGTCCCGACGCCGACAGCATCCGCTCGAACTGCAGGCCGTCGACGACCTCCGGATACCGCCCGTAGCCGAACTGCGGCATCTGTTCGGCCTTGAACGTGTCAAAACCCGTTGCCACCACAACGGCACCGACCTCGATCTCGCGGACCTCGTCGGCCATCTCGAGGTCGATCGCTCTGGCCGAGCAGGCCTCGAGGCACGGCGCCTTGCACTTGCCCTTTGTGACCATGAGGCAGCTCGACGGGTCGATCGCCGCGGCGAGCGGCACCGCCTGGGGGAACGGGATGTAGATCGCCGAGCGCTTCGAGAGGCCGGCGTCGAACTCGTCAGGGATGCGGCCGGACATCACGCAGGCTTCGACGCAGTCGCCGCAGCCGGTGCACGTCGAGACGTCCACCCGGCGCGAGTGTGTACGCACCGTCGCGGTGAAGTTGCCGACGAAGCCGGCGAGCTCCTCGACCTCGCTGGTGGTAAGGACCTCGATGTTCGGGTTTCTCGCGACCTCGACCATCTTCGGCGTGAGGATGCACGCCGAGCAGTCGAGGGTGGGGAAGGTCTTGTCCAGCTGGGCCATGTGGCCTCCGATGCTCGCGGACCGCTCCACGAGGTAGACCTTCTTCCCGGCCTCGGCGAGCTTCAAAGACGCCTGGATCCCCGCGATGCCGGCCCCGATGACCATGACCGCGGGGGTCACCGGGAACTCGCGGCGCGCCAGCTCCCTGCTGAAGATCACCTTGGCGACCGCGCCCGTGATGAGGGACTGCGCCTTGGCCGTCGCGAGCACCGGGTCCTCGTGGACCCACGAACACTGCTCGCGGATGTTAGCCATCTCGAGCAGGTAGGAGTTGAGTCCGGCCTCCTCCAGGGCGGCGCGGAACGTGTGCTCGTGCATGCGGGGCGAGCAGGCGGCGACCACCACGCGGTCGAGGCCGAGGTCTTCGATGTCCTTTTTGATAAGCGCCTGCCCGGGGTCGGAGCACATGTAGCTGTAGTCGCGGGCGACGGCGACGCCCGGAAGCGAGGAGGCGTGCCCGGCTGTGGCCACGCAGTCCACGACCCCGTCGATGTTGGTGCCACAGTGGCAGATGTAGACGCCTATCCTGCTGGCCATCCGGCTTCGTCCTCCAGTGTCGAACGCGCTCCTTCGGCCTGGTCCTCGAGACGCAGGGCGAAGTAGAGCGAAAGGAATCTTGCGGTGAGCTCCTTGAGCCTGGTCAGCAGCGACAGTGCTTCTGCCTGTGAGTCCTGGCCGGACTCTACCTTTAGTTTAAGCGTCTTCGCAAGCACAGTCACGCCCCCGTAGCCGCAGGCCAGCTGCTCCAGTTCGGCCATCGGAAGCGGGAGGGCGCGCGCGGCCCGGGCCTCCAGGTACGGCAGGCGGTCCCAGGCGTACTCCAGGAACATGCGGATCTTCTCCGGCTCCCACACCTTGAGGCCGATGCGCCAGGTCACGGGCAGCTTCTCGAGGCCGAAGCCGACGATGCGGGCGTTGGAGACCTGTCGCTTGATCTCGAGCAGCGAGACGTCTGCCGGCGGGACGCCGGCGCTGATGTTTGTATCTGCCGGCGGGACGCCGGCGCTGATGTTTGTATCTGCCGGCGGGACGCCGGCGCTACGGTCAAGGACGCCGGCGTTGCGTTGCCGCGTGGCGCTGCGTTGCCAGTGGCGCCCGAGCGCCTCGGCCATCAGCACGTTCGACCGGGGGAAGAGAGGGTGTTCCAGGTGGGGCCCGCTCGCAATCACCGTCCCTTCCCCCATGCGGTCGATCGCCACGGCCTGCCTGCCCTCGATGAGTCGCTGCGCGCGGTCCCTCGGCCACGGGAACGCCGCGCGGTCTGTCACGCCGGAGTAATCGGCGAGCACGCATCGCGCATCGGGGACCTCGAGCACCGGGCCTCCGAACAGCGGCGTGGCGACAGCGCCGGAACCGTTGAACGCACTGTAACCGTCCGCTGCCGGGCCGGGAGCGAGTTCGACCTCTCCGTATACCGGGTGGAAGACCCATGTGTCACCGTAGGGCGCCAGGTATTTGTGTTCCAGGCATTCGGGGGCGGGCGGGTCGGCCATCACGTTCACGATGTCCGCGTCGATGAGGTCGAACGGGGTGAAAGGCTCGAGGTCGACGCCGGCCAGCACCAGATAAGCTCCGGCGCACGAGCCGTGATAGAGGCCGCCATCGCGGACGAACTGCTTTATGCGGTCCGCCCCTTCGGCGCCAAGTGAGGAGGCCATGGCGTAGGTGTCGCCGCCTCCCACGAGCAGGAAATCGGCCTGAGAGAGTGCGTCGCCCAGGATGTCCACCTCGGTGATGAACCGCACGTCGAATATCCCGAGGCGCTCCAACAGGTCGCTGAACCATATCCAGGAATGGGAAGCTCCCTCGCCGGTGTATACCGCGACCCTGGGGAAGGCCGCAAGAAAAGCCCGTTTGTGCTGCTGGTAGGCCGGGTCGCCGGCGGCCTTCTTGAGACGGCCCTTCATCGAGGCCGCCTTATCCGAACATGTCCGCTATCCGGTCGACCTCCAGCTCCACTCCCGCGGCGGGCGCGCACAGCTCGAAGAGGCTGCCGGCATCGAGGCCCGACAGCATCAGGTAGGTCGGGCAGATGCCGAGGACGTATCCTACCCTGTTGGCGGCCAGCCAGGCGTCCGCGTTCGCGAGCGGAGGGACCCACGCGCCGAAAAGCCCGTAGTTCATCTGCTCACCGGCGGGCCAGCCTGCCCCCTGCGAGCCCTCGAGCGACTTCACTGCCGCCGCGATCTCGTCGCCGCCCGCCAGTGGTTTCGCCGCAAGTTCCCTCGCCCCGCGCACCATGTCCACTCCTTCACGCGCCATCGCCTCCATCGCCCGGCAGGCGGGCTCGGCTTCCCAGCCGCCCTGCATCAGCCACAGTGACGCGGCCGCGCTGGTGACGAGCATGCCGGGCTCCACCACGTCGGAAGACTCGAGCACCGAGGGCGCCTCGTTGTACTTCACGAAAGTCGAGCAGGCCGAAGGGCAGGCGAAGCACGAGCGCACCCGGTGGGTGAGCGGCTTGAGCCAGGCGTCAATGTCCGGTGCGCCGATGGCCTCGCATATCGAGCGGAACCCCTTGTCCTTGCGGGCGCCCGCCAGTAGCTCCACCGCTTTCGTATAGAACTCTTCCGGCTCGTCCGCGTCGAGCATCCCGAGCCCGCGCAGCGCGACGGCCTTGAGCAACTTGCCGCCCATCACGGCAGCCAGTGCGGCGGTGTCACCCGAGCCCCAGTAGTTGATCGAGATGGATGCCAGCTTCGAGCCCGCCTCCCCCGCCGGGCCGGCAGAAATGACCTGGATCATGCTCTCGCCCATCTCGCGCCTGATGGCGTCCGTGGTCTCCCAGGTGTCCTTGCCCTCCAGGGCGGAGGCGTCATGGATGTCCGCGACACCGTCGTGGAGCCAGAGGTAGACGGGCTTCGAGGACCTGCCTTTGACCACCACCATCGAGAAGCCGGAGAGCTTCATCTCGGCTCCCGCGAAGAGGCTGAGCGGCGCAACCGCCGGCTCTCCGGAGAGCGGGCTCCTGGCAAGCACGAAGCCCAGGCATGCCCCGGGGACCGGCGTCCCGGCGAAGAGGCCCGAACCGAACACCAGCGGCTCGGCGTCCAGGTGCTTCCGGTAGAGGGCGAGGCCCGCCGCGAGCCCCGGGCCCGTGGAGTCGGCTTCCTCGAAATCAACCTGCTCGGTGGTGCCGGCGTCGAGGTCTACTATCAGGACGTCGCCGTAGTACATGGAGTCCATCGCTCTCTCCTCACTCGAGATAAAGGGCATCGTGGGGGCAGACGGCAACGCACTGCGGCTCGAGGCCCACGCTCTCGCAGAGGTCGCACGCCTCCCTGATGAGGATGGGCTTCGCGGAAGCCCCGCCTCCCCCTCCGCCCTTCTGCAGCTCGCCCAGCTTCACCGCGCCGGCGCCTTCAGGCCTGCCGATGAAGAGGTCCTGGTCGGTCTTGACGATGATCCCCATATAGTCTTTTTTCTCCTCCGCGCGGTAGAGCATGATGCTGGAGGATATCAACGAGAACGCCTCGTCCCAGTGATACCCGCACGCGAGCTCGCACAGCGCGCAGCCCGTGCACTCGAGCGGTTTTACCTTTACTCTCACGCGGACCTCCTGTTCAGATCGTATACCCCCCGTCGACGGTGATGAGCTGGCCCGTGATGTAGCCGCCGCACTCGCATAGGAAAGCGACCAGCCAGGCGACCTCCTCCGGCCTGCCCCAGCGGCGGATCGGTATCGTCTTGAGTATCCTGTCGCGCGTCTGGTCCCCTGTCTCAATGGTCATGTCCGTCTCGATGAACCCGGGGGCCACCGCGTTCGCGGTGATGTTGAACTTCGCGAGCTCGCGCGCCAGCGACTTGGTCATGCCGGCGAGGGCGGCCTTGGTCGCACCGTAGACGCTGTCGCCGGGGTAGCCGGTGATGCCGATGACCGAGGACATGTTGACGACGCGGCCCCAGCCCTGCTTCTTCATGAGCGGCACCGCCGCGCCGGTGACGTAGAAGGCACCCTTGACGTTGGTGGCCATCATCCAGTCGAGCATGTCTATCGGCACGTCCTCGATACGAGCGCCTCGCCAGACACCCGCATTGTTGACCAGGACGTCCAGGCGCCCGAGCTCGGCCGCGGTGTCCTTCACCAGCCGGACGCACTGGTCGTGCTCGCCGATGTCCGCCTTCAGGGCGACGGCGCGCCGGCCCATCGACTCGATCTCGGCGACGACTTCTTTCGCAAGCGCGTCCTGCGCCCGGTAGTTGACCGCTACATCGCATCCCTTGCGCGCCAGCTCCAGCGCGATGGCCTTGCCCAGGCCGCGCGACGAGCCGGTGACGAGCGCTACTTTGTCCTCGAGCTTATCCATCGATGCTCCCTATGCCGACTCCACCAGTAGCGAAGACTCCTTGAACGTCCCGTAGTGGGCGCGGTAGACGTCCCAGATCTCCTCCAGGGTGGCGTACGTCTCGACCGCGTCCATCGTGGGCACGAAGAGGTTCTCGTCGCGCTCCGCCGCCTCCCGCAGTTTCTCGAGCGCCACTTTCATCTTCGCGTTGTCGCGCCTCTCGCGCAGCCTCGCGATGCGCTCCTTCTGGGCGTCCTCCATCTCCTGGCTTATCTTGAGCAGCTCGATCGGGGGCTCCTTTTCCTCCACGTACTTGTTCACCCCAACGATGACCTGCTTCTGAGACTCGACGTCCTTCTGGTATTTCCAGGCGGCGCGCGCCACCTCGCGCTGGATGAAGCCGTGTTCCACAGCCTCGAGCATTCCGCCGAGCTCGTCGATCTTGTGGATGTACTCGACCGCCTCTTCCTCCATGTCGTTGGTGAGCTTCTCCACGAAGTAGGAGCCGGCCATCGGGTCGACCGTGTTGGCGACACCGCTCTCCTCGGCGAGGATCTGCTGCGTTCGCACCGCGATCTTGAGCGACTCCTCGCTCGGAAGCGCGAGCGCCTCGTCGAAGGCGTCGGTGTGCAGGCTCTGGGTGCCGCCGAGGACCGCGGCGAGGCCCTGGATCGCTGCCCGCACGATGTTATTGAGCGGCTGCTGCGCGGTGAGCGAGCACCCCGCCGTCTGCGTGTGGAAGCGCACCATCATCGAGCGCGGGTCCTTCGCCCCGAACCGCTCCTTCATGATGCGCGCCCAGAGCCGGCGGCCGGCGCGGTACTTGGCTATCTCCTCGAAGAAGTCGTTGTGGGCGTTCCACATGAAAGTGAGGCGCGGGCCGAAGCTGTCGATGTCCAGGCCGCGCGCGAGGAAAGACGTGACGAAGTCGATGCCCTCCGATAGCGTGAAGGCGAGCTCCTGGGCCGCGGTGCAGCCCTTCTCGCGTATCTGGTAGCCGACGATGCTGATGGGATACCAGCGCGGGACATTCAGCGTGCAGTACTCGACCACGTCGGTGCAGAGCTTGAGCTCGGCGCGCCTGGGGAGCACGCGCACGTTCGCCGCGACGTCGCGGCAGAAGGTGTCGTTCTGGAAAGTGCCCATCAGCGTCTTGCAGTTGGCGCCCTGCTTGCGCGCGAGCGAGAAGTACATCGAAGGAATCGGCGGGTGGGCGATGACCAGCGAGGTGGAGACCTGCCCGAGCGGGATGTCCGCGAAGAGGCGCTCCATGTCCTCGAGCGAGTCGCAGGGGACGCCGTCGCGGCCTACCTCGCCGTGCGAGAGCGGGTGGTCGGAGTTGAGCCCGTGGATGGTGGGCATGTCATAGGCTACGTTTAGCCCCGGCGCGCCCGTCTCGATCAGGAACTTGAGGCGCTTGTTGGACTCCTCCGGGTCGCCGAAGCCCATGAACTGCCTGATGGTCCAGAGCCTTCCCCGGTACATGGTCGAGTGGACGCCCCGGGTGAAAGGGTACTCCCCGGGAAAGCCCAGGTCGCGCTCGTAATCCATGCCCTCCAGGTCCCACGGCCCGGCGAGGCGGTCCGTCTCTCTGCCCGACACCGTCTCGAAGGAATCCTTGCGCTCCGGCATCGCCTCGAGCGTCGGGCCCAGTGTCTCGCGCTCCCAGCGCTCTTTTTCCCGCTTAAGCTTCTCGGCCTTGTCGTCCACTTCGCCCTCCTGGTGCGCCTCCTGGTCTGACCCCGTTTGGCGCAGTCACTTGCCTTTGAAGTCCGGTTCGCGCTTCTCGAGGAACGCGGTCACTCCTTCGCGGCTGTCCTCTGTGCCGAACGTTATCGCGCACGCCGCAGCCTCCAGCAGCCCGCCAAGCGGGATTGAAGCCTCCACGGACGCGTTCACAGCCTCCTTGGCAAGCGCCATGGCGATGGGCGCCTTCGCCGCTAGCAGTTTCGCGATGTCCTTTGCCTCGTCCATGAGGCTCTCGGCCGGGACCACCCGCGAGACCAGCCCCATCATCAACGCCTCCTGGGCGTCGATTATCCTACCGGTCAGGACCAGGTCCTTCGCGCGCCCCAGGCCCACGATCTTGGTGAGCCTCTGGCTCCCCGCCCAGCCCGGCATCACACCGTAGTTTATCTCGAGTTGGCCGAACTTTGCGTACTCGTTGCAGATGCGGATGTCGCAGGCGAGGGTAACCTCGAGTCCGCCTCCGAACGTGTACCCGTTTATGGCGGCGACCACCGGCTTCTCCATCTCCTCGATGTCGCGCAGGATGCGCTGCCCGGCCTGGAGGACGTACTTCGCGGTCACCGTGTCGAGCTGTTCGAAGTTGCTGATGTCGGCGCCGCCGATAAAAGCCTTGGCGGTGCCGGTGAGGATGATCGCCCGCACCTCCGGGTCTTCCCTCATCTCGAATATCTTCTCGCCCATCTCGAGGATGTCGTCGAGGTGGATGAGGTTGAGCGGCGGCTTGTCCATCTTCATTATGGCGACCCGCCCCTCGCGCTCTACTGTCCAGACTCCCATCGTAATCTCCTCTCGAAACGCACCACTGGGGTCAGGCACCAGTGGTGCATCTTCTCGTCCTGCAGGAAACAGGTCTGACCGCTATTATGCAAAATGGTGCCTGTCCCTATTTTGCGTTTGTTGCGTTTAGAGGCCGGCGGCGTCCGCCGTTATCCCCAGCCTGCCCGGGTTCATCATGTTCAGCGGGTCGAGCGTGCCTTTGACCGCCTTCAGCAGGTCGAAGTAGGTCCCGAGCATCGGTGTCTGTACCCAGCCGAAGCCCGACTGCTCCCCGCCGTACGGCCGGTCGAAGTGCCCGCCCGCCTCGCATATGAACGGTATCACGTCGCGCGCCATTGCCAGCCCGCGCTTGATGCCCTCCGGCTCACCCTGGTTGGGGTAAGCGTCCATCTCCAGCATCCCGCTGCGCCCGAACTCGAGCGGCTGCAGGTAGAACGTGGTCTCCTCATACGGATACGGCCTCTCGGCGCTCTCCGGGTTCGTGTCCGCGAAGTTCTTCTTAGCCAGCTTCATGAACTGCCTCGAGAAATCCGGCGCCTGGTCCATCGGGATGTTGAACCAGAACAGCTCGAAGCAGCCCGACAGGCGCTCCACGCGCGGCGTCACCTGGATTATCTTGAACACGCGCTTCCACGGGATGAGCTCCTTCAAGAGCTCGAGCATCATGTCCGGTGACAGCTCCGTGCCCGTCCTCTCCAGCACCGCGTCCAGTTGCTCGCGCCTGATCTCCATCTCCTCTTCGGTCTCGCCCCCGTAATAGACCAGGGCGCTCTGGCGCGGCATCTGCGGCCGAAGGGTCTCGGCGCCGTCCTGGTTCGGGGTGAGGCCGAGCGCGAGGTAACCGTCCTGGAACAGGATGGTCTCGAAGCTGCAGTCCTCTCGCGCCACCTGGCGCAGGAACTCGCTCACTCCCTCGAGGTCCTCTTCGTCGAACTGCGCCGGCATCACTTCCTCGTACTCCGGCAGGGGGTAGAGCTGCGCGACCATCTCGGTGCAGATGCCCAGCGTCCCCATCGAGGAGTGGAAGATGCCGGAGATGTCCGGCCCCGGGCCCTCCACGCAGACAGGACCGTAGTTGTCCTGGTGCAGGCAGCCCGTGCGAAGTATCTCGCCGTCAGGCAGCACCATGACCAGGCCGAGGATCGAGTCGGTGCCAACGCCGTATTTGTTCGAGACCTGGAAGACCCCCTTGTCGAGGTAGTTCGCGAGCATCGACACGGACGCCGGCGCGCTCGGGACCGCGTTGCGCAGACCCACTTTCTCTGCCTCGACGTAGACCTTGCCGAAGGTCGCCGCCGGCTGGATGCGCACCGCCATGTTCTCGACGTCGAGGTCCAGGACCTTGTCCATGCGCCTCATGTCGCAGGTCACCCCGCCGCGCTGGGGGATGCATCCCCCGCCGGTGTTCCCGCCCGTGGACCAGGCGATGACCGGTGCCCCGTACTCCCGGCATGTCTTGATGACCTTCACGACCTGCTCGGTCGACTCCGGCAGCACCACCAGGTTCGGGTTATGCGCGGTCTCGAGGCTCTGGTCGCGCGAGTAGCCGATGAGGATAACGGGGTCGTCCGTGGCCCACTCGTCGCCCACAATCTTCCTGAGCTTGCCGAGCAGCTCGGTGTACGCCTCCTTGACCGTCAGGTCTACTTGTTTTGTAGCCACTGTCCGCCCTCCTTAACCCATCGACTCGCGAACGAGCTCGAGTATGTCAGCCAGTCTCATGCCGGGCCCGCACGCCTCACCCAGGTTCTGCTCGCAGAACGGGCACGCGGTCACCAGCATCTCCGCGCCGGTGCTCTCGGCCTCGCGCACGCGCTCGCCGGCGACCCAGCCGGCAAACTCGGGGAACGCCGTGCGCACGCCCGCTCCCGCCCCGCAGCAGAACGCGTTCGCCCTGTTGCGCGGCATCTCGACGAGCTCGACCCCGGGGATCGCCTCCAGTATCTCGCGCGGCGCGTCGTACACGCCGGTGTAGCGCCCCAGGTGGCACGGGTCGTGGTAGGTCACCTTGGCCTTGACCGGTTTCTTCAGCTTGATGTGCCCGGACTCGATGAGCTCGGCGACCAGCTCGAGGGAGTGCATCACCTCGGGCTCCAGCCCGCCGAAGTCCTCGTACTCCTCGCGCAACACCGAGTTGCACCCGGAGCATGAGGTGATGATCCTCTCGACCCCGAGCGAGTTGAGGGCCTCGATGTTGGTCTTCGCCTTCTTCTCGTAGGCGTCGTAGTCGCCCATGCGCAGGAGCGTGCTGCCGCAGCAGAGCTCGTCCTTGCCGAGGACCCCGAAGTTCACGCCGGCGGCCTTCAGTATCTCGGCGGTCGTCCTCGCGATGTTCTGAAGCTTGGGGTCATAGGCCATGGTGCAGCCCACGTAGTAGAGCGTGTCTACCTTCTGTTTGCGCGCGTCGGGCAGGCCGAGCTTTTTCATCCAGGCATCGCGGCGGGCGCGCGGCTGCTGCCACGGGTTGTCGTAGTTCTCGATGGACTTGATGAGCGTCTCGTGCTCGGGCAGCGGGGCGAGCTCGTCGCGGAACGCCCTCTCGCGCAGCGCCACGATTGTCTTGAGCGGGTTCTTGTTGCCCTGCTCCGAGCAGATCACCTGGCATCCGCCGCACTCTGTGCAAGTGAAGAGCACGTGGCGCAGCGTGTCGTTGTACTCGAGCCTTCCCTCGAGCAGGCCGCGCGCGATCTCCTGCCTGCCGGACGCGAAGTACGCCTCGTACTTGTAGCGCGCGCCCGACGGGCACAGGGTCATGAACTCGGTGTCGGTTATCTCCTCGTGGTCTATGTACTTACAGAGCATGCACTTGCCGCAGCGGTATGCGTCCTTCTGGACCTGCAGCAGGGGGTCGAACGGGTTCTTGGTAAGTTCAGACACGTTACACCTCCACTACCTGTCCGGAGTTGAGCATGTTGTCGGGGTCCATGATGTCCTTGAGCTCCCTGAGCAGCTTCAGGTAAGCAGACTGTTTCTTGAAGATGTGCATCGCGAGCGAGCCGGTGGGGTTCGGGAAGAACCCGCCGGCGTCCGCCAGTCTCGGCAGCAGCTTCTTGATGGCCTCAGGGGCGCTTTCCTTCGCGTCCTGGACCGCGTACTGGACGTAGACCGACGCGCCCCGCTTGACCGGGATGATCATCTGCGCGATCCGGCCCGCGTCTTTGAGGGCAGGCTCAGCCAGCGATGCCAGCTCCTCGACGCGTCCGAAGGTGGTGTAGAAGCCAAACGATTCCTCCGGCGCGTACCAGGGGCGGCCGAGAGCCTCGCTCATCGCCTCGTTCAGCTTTGCCTTGCCGGCGACCGGCTTGAGCTTGAGCTCCGCGGCAAATTCCTTGATGCGCTTCTCCTGATACGCCACGAGCCTCGGCGAGCCCTCCAGCGCGAACGCGACCGACCACGCCGAAAGGCCGGGGTCATCACCCAGCACGTCCTTTGCGCGCGCCTTGCTGAGGATGACGACTTCGGTGCCGACCTCGCTCCGCGCGCACCTCTGCGCGAGCGAGCACGCCTGCTTGCGGTTGGCGAGGCCCACCACGACGACGTTGCGGTCCTCCGGCTCGGGATACAGGAAGATGAAGCCGCGCAGCGGAAGCCCGAACGTATTGCGCGAGCCGGTGAAGACCCGGCTGATGTTGGGGCCGCCGTCCTCGCGCCAGTGTGCGACCGAGTTCGGCAGCGCGTCCGACCCCGACCGGTACTCGCGCCCGTCGGCGAGCATCACGTGGAAGGTCGAGAGCTGCTTGCTCGTGAAACGAACCGCTGGAAGGACCACCTCGCGCTCGAGCGCGCTCTCGAGGACATACGGCGACCGGGCCGCCGCCGGCAGCGCCACCTTGACGCTCTGTGCCGCCAGCGCAGGCAGGACCTGCTCCCAGGTCACGCCGGGCTCAACCTCGAGGAAGAGGTTCTTGCTGTCGATGGACTTGATGTCCGCCATGAACTTGTAGTCCAGGACGATGCCGGGCCTCTTCGGGGCGAGGCCCCAGGGGATCGGCGTGTAGACGGCGAGGTCGGAGACCCGCGCCACCCCGAGCACGTGCTCGATGTCCGCCTGGCCGCGCGGATAGACCACGCAGGCAAGCTTGTCCGCTGAGCGCCCGGGCTCTACGTATGACGAGATCACTTCCGGGTCGGTCGAAAACCTCTCCGGGTCCACCATGATCTCGCGCAGCCGCGCGCTCGCGAGCCGAGGGTTCGGTCCGCTTCTCGTTGCCATGCATCCTCCTCTCAACCGACCTCAGGGGTCAGGCACCGTCTACCCCATCGTCTACCCCAAGAACAAACCGTCACTGCCGGCGGGACGCCGGCGCTACGATTCCTTTGCCGGCGGGACGCCGGCGCTACGATTCCTTTGCCGGCGGGACGCCGGCGCTACGATTCCTTTGCCGGCGGGACGCCGGCGCTACAGTTCCAGTATTTTCACGAGCTCTTCGGCCGCCGTGTGCGGGTCCAGGTCGCGGGCCGCCATCCGCCGCACGAGCTCGGATGCCGCCCCGCCATCTTCGAGTGCCCGCCCCGCCGCCTCTTCCACCTTCAGGCTCAGGATGCTCAACAGTTCCGCCTTCATGCGCTGCGCGTCCTTGAGCGTCAGCAGGCCGCTCTCCACCAGGTACTCCCGGTGGCGCGCGATGTCTCGGGCAAGCTCGGCGACTCCCTCGTTGTCGAGCGCCATCGTTGAAAGTACAGGCGGTTTCCAGGCGCCCTCGGGTCCCGCCGGCTTCGTCTCCACCATCATCTCGAGGTCGGCGAGCGTCCTCATCGAGCCTTCGCGGTCGGCCTTGTTGACCACGAAGATGTCGCCGATCTCGAGAATCCCTGCTTTGATCGCCTGTATCTCGTCGCCCGCCCCGGGCATCGTCACTACGATGCAGGTGTGCGCGTACTTGACCACTTCGATCTCCACCTGCCCGGCCCCGACCGTCTCCACTATCACGAAGTCCTTGCCGAACGCGTCGAGTATGTTGATGACGTCGTTGGTCGCGACCGACAGGCCGCCCAGCGCCCCCCGGCTGCCCATGCTCCTGATAAAGACCTCGGGGTCCCCCGAGAGCTCCTGCATGCGGACACGGTCCCCCAGGAGAGCCCCGCCAGTGAACGGGCTTGTCGGGTCCACGCAGATGATGCCCACCGAGAGCCCGGCCGACCGGTACTGCTGTGCCAGCCTGCACGCGAGCGTGCTCTTCCCCGAGCCGGGAGAGCCGGTAAGCCCGATGATGTGCGCCTTGCCCGTCTGCTTGTGAAGCCGCCGCAGGACCTCGCGCGCCCCGTCGTCGGAGTCCTCGACCATGCTGATGAGCCTCGCCGCCGCGCGCCTGTCGCCGGAGAGAAGCCCCTGATAAAGGCCGTCGACGTCTTCCGTCAACTGCTTCCCTTTCGTTCGCGGATGAAAGCTACTATGTCCCGCGTGTCGGTCCCCGGGCCGAAGACCTTGTCGACCCCGTGCTCGTTCACCAGCTCCTCGGCGTCCTCGGACGGGATGACGCCCCCGGCGAGGACCATCATGTCCTCTACCCCTTCGTCTTTGAGCAACTGCGTTATCCGTGGGATGAGCGCCATGTGCGCCCCCGAGAGGATGGACAGGCCGAGCACGTCCACGTCCTCCTGGATCGCGGCCTCCACCAGGTGCTCGGGCGTCTGCTTGAGCCCCGAGTAGATGACCTCCATGCCCGCGTCGCGCAGCGCCTGCCCGACTATGAGCACTCCCCGGTCGTGCCCGTCCAGCCCCGGCTTGCACAGGAGAACCCTGATCTTATTTGACATGCGACCCCTTCCCCGCTCCGGCTCTCGCGGGCCTGGTGCCCGCGCCGTTATCCTCGCATATGCCGTTCGTTATGAGTTCGAAGATGCTCGAGTAGACTTCCTCGAGCGAAAGGCTGGTGTTCAGCAGAAAGTCGGGCGCCATGGTGCTCTCGATGGCCCCGGTGAGGGCGGCGATGGTCACGCCGGTGTCCATGTCCGCCCGGAAGACCCCCTCCTGCTTGCCCTCCTCGATGACGTGCTCCATCTCGTGCAGGACCTGCTCCTCGACCTGCTCGACCCGCTCCCACAGGTCGGGCAGCTCGCGCTGCAGGTCGATGAGAGCGACTGGCGTGATGCCGGGGTAAGGCAGCTCGGCGAAGAACCGCGACAGGTTGCGCAGCTTCTCGAGCGGGTGCTTCGAAGACTTGATGATGGCGCGCATCCGGGAAGAGAAGACCTTGAGCTCGCTTTCCACCACCTCGCTCGCGATGGCGAGCTTTGACGGGAAGTTCTCATACACGGTGCGCTTGCTCATGCGCGCCTGGCGGGCGATGTCGTCCATGGTGGTAGTGCGGTAACCTCGGACAAGGAAAAGTTCGCGCGCGGAGTTTAGGATCTTCTCCTTTACGAGGTCTGCCATGGCACCGCTCCTGGAAACTCGCAAAACTGTGGAAGTTTTATTGGTTCGACATACTAACAAGGCCGGCTGCCCGGGTCAACAGCAGGCGACCTGTTTTCTGCGGCCGAAGTTTTCCGGCCGCCGGGGGCTGCCCTACCCGCGCCCCCCGTTGTGCTAGAATACAGAAGATTTTTCCGAGGGCGGAGGCAATGGCAAACAAGCGGATAGAACTGGAGCAGTACAAATATTACGTGACCCTCCTCGACGAGGAGCCCAGCCGCAAGATAGTGCGGCGCGGCGTGGTCACCTGCCTGATCGTGATGTCACTGCTGGTTCTGGGCATGTTCGTCCTGGGCATCCTCTCCACCGACCTCGCGAAGAACGCGGGCAATATCACCCAGACGCCGCAGCCGGCCACACCTTCGACGACCGTTCCGGGCCAGCAGCAGACACCGGGCGGCACCCAGATACCGGGCGGGACACAACTACCGTCAGGGGTCCCCGAGATACCCACTCAGACACCGTCGGGCGGTCCCGGGAGCATGGCGCCGGGCGGCCCGGCTGTCGCGCTCAGTGACGCAGGGGTACTGCCGGCGCAGTCAGGGACGGGTGCGGGAGTCCTCCTCGCCCAGGCGGCCCCGACACCGACGCAGACCAGCACGCCGACGCTGACGGCGCCGCCAGGCAGCATGCCGGCGGGAACAGCGCCATCGACGGCGCCTTCGGAAAAACCTCTGCCCGAGACGACCACCGGCGCCGGGAACCTCTCCAAGCTCACCACCGGAGCGGGAGGGCGCGGGCTGCAGATCTACCTGCTCGTGCTCACCATCGTGCTTATAGTGGTGATGTACCTCGCGATCCGCCGGGTGCGCCTCGAGGGGCGGTCGAAGTGAAAGCGAACGCAATAGTCTTCGAGGCCCTCACATTCATACTCTTCCTGGTGTTCTACCGGGGGGCATCGCACGCGATGGGCAAGAGCCGCAACCGCGCTTTCTTCCTGGGCGCCGTGCTGTTCTCGCTCATCATCCAGACGCTGGCGGTGGCGCTCGGCGCGATGAACTTCTACTGGTACGCCATCAACAGCTACTACAAGACTTATCCACTCGGCGGCTACGTCATTTGGCTCGGAGTGGTGCCGCTCGCGGCGTGCCTGCTGTGGTACATGGTCACCGCCACCTGCCAGATGGTCTCGACCATCCTGATGCCGAAGGCGAAGATCTGGTCGCGGTCGGCTGTGGCGGGGGCGATCGCGGTGGGGTTCTACGCGCTCATCCAGCCGGTCGCGGTCACGAACCACTGGTGGACCTGGAACCTGAAGTCCTTCTACATCATCGATATCCCGCTGGTGGCGCTGTTCGCGGTCTTCGGCTCGGTGTTCCTGTTCAACGTGGTCTACGAGCTGACCGTGCTCGAACCGAAGGACCAGAAGACGCTCAAGCGCTTCGAGGACAAGACCATCAAGCGCCTGGCCTTCAAGAGCAACAGGCACGCGAAGAACCTCAACTGGCGCCAGCTTGAGTGGCTGTTCATGTTCCGGCTGGTCCTTGCGGTGGTGGTGTTCGCGGCTTACATAGCCCCGGTGGTCGCGATCTTCTGGGCCGTCGCCAACCGCGGGCAGATCCCGCCCGGCTGGTAAAACGCAAAGAGGGGTCAGACCACTTGTTGCGTTTTTTATATCCCGGTCACGGGTGTCACTTTCCAGTCCAGGAAAACGCCGCTCTCTCCCTTGAAGCGAACCTCGATCTTCGAACCTTCTGTCACCTCACCGATGACCGCGTGGTCGATCGCGCGCTTGTCCAGCACCGCGGTCAACTCGTCGAGGCGAAGGCTCGGGACCGCGAAGAGGAAGCCGAAGGAAGGGTAGGCCTTCAGCCACCATTCCATGTCAACGCCCTCGGGGACGGGAATGGCGTCCAGGTCTATGCTGGCTCCGGCGCGGGAGGCTTCGACCATCATCGCCAGTGTGCCGAGAAGCCCCGGGTTCGAGATGTCCCGGCACGCCGACGTGATGCTCTTGGCCGCGATGTCGACCAGCGAGCCGAGTCGCGAGAGTGTGCGGGCGCTGTCCGCCCCCGTTACCGTGTCCCAGGCGTTGAGGGTCGGGTGGGCTTTGCCCTCCAGGTCCAGGGCGGCAACTATGGTGTCGCCGGGCATCGCACCGTCGGTCCGCAGCAGCCTGTCCGCCCTTCCCACGATGAACACCGCTATCGCGGGCTCCTCTCCCTCCGGAGTGGTGTGCCCGCCAAGGAGAGGGATGTCGTAATGGTCCAGGGCACGGCCGACGCCTTCGAGGAACGCGTCGCGCTGCCCGTCCGTCATGCCACCCTCGAACACCACGGCCGCCACCGCCAGCGGCCTGCCGCCCATCGCGTAGATGTCGTTCACGTTCACCGTGACCGCGCAGAACCCCGCGAACTCCGGGTCCTCCAGCACGGGGGCCCAGAGCCCTTCGCCCGCCAGCAGCAGGAACCCCTTGTCCAGCGCGATCGCCCCCGCGTCGTCACCGGGCCCGTAGACCCCGGGCCTGGAGCGCGCACGCGCCACGAAAGGCCGCGCCCAGGCTCCCGTGCCCGCCTTCCTGGTCAGACCGGGATAGGTGCGGAGCGCCTCCAGCAGACTTTTGAGCGGCTTGTCTTCCATGTCCCGATTATACAGGGCGTGCAAAAAGGTGCCTGTCCCCTTTTTGCAAAAAAGTGGTCTGACACCTTTCTTGCGTTTTTTACTGGCGAGCGGGACGGCGGTGTCGCACCCCGGATATATAATCACCTCGGAGGTGATCGACTCGCCCGACCCCAAACGTTACGCCGAAGTCATCATAGACAGCGCGGTCCGCGACCTGGACCGCCCCTTCACATACGAGGTCCCCGACGACATCGCGGATGAGGTGCAGGTAGGCTCGATGGTGCTGGTGCCTTTCGGAGACCGCCTGTCGCTCGGCTACGTGGTCGGGCTCCCCCCGCGCTCCGACGTGGCGCGCACCAAGAGCATCTCGCGCGTTCTCGACGAGCCGCCGCTGTTCGACTTTGACAGCCAGCGGCTGTGCAGGTGGATCTCACATCATTACCTCTGCCCGCTGTCGCAGTCTTTCAAGCTCGTGATGCCGCCGGGCCGGAGCAGGAAAGTCAAACAGATGGCGCTCCTCGATGACTCGCCTGACGCCGCGCGGGCCGCGGCGCAAGGCGACGAGACCGCCTCCGCGGTCATCGATGCGTTGGAGTCCGCCGGTGGAGAGATGGACGTCGCGGCGCTCAAGAAGCGACTTGGCACGGGGCCGGTGATGTCAGCCATCAGGTCACTCGAGAGCGAGGGCGTGGTCGCCAGGCGCTATTCCCTGTCCAGACCGGCGACGAGCACCAAGTCCAGGCTCGTGGTGCGGGCGACCGAGGCCTCCGCGGACCGTGAGATGGTAGAGAAGCTCCCCCAACGCCAGCGCGACATCATGGACGAGCTCCTGGCGCGAGGGGGCATCGAGTTCCAGAGCGACCTCTTGAACAACACCGGCGCGAGCGGCGCCAGCCTCAAGGCGCTCGCGGGCAAGGGCATGGTCGAGGTCGCGGGTGAGGAGGTCCTGCGCCAGCCATGGCTGGGCAAGCCCGAGGAACTTGTGCGCCACGTCCCGAACCCACACCAGCAGGCGGCCATAGACCGCATCGCAACCGCCATCGACGAGCGGCGCCACCAGGTGTTCCTGCTCGACGGCATCACCGGCTCAGGCAAGACCGAGGTCTACATCCGGAGCATCGAGAGGACCCTGGCACAAGGCAAGGGCGCCATCATGCTCGTGCCCGAGATATCCCTCACCCCCCAGACCGTCGAGCGCTTCGAGTCGCGGTTTCCCGGCAACGTCGCTGTGCTTCACAGCAAGCTGAGCCCCGGCGAGAGGTTCGACCAGTGGCGGGGCGTCCGCGAGGGCCGCTACAAGGTGGTGGTCGGGGCGCGCTCGGCGCTCTTCGCCCCGCTGCCCGACCTGGGGCTGATAGCGATCGACGAAGAGCACGAGCCGTCGTACAAGAGCGACACCTCCCCGAGGTACCACGCGCGCGACGTGGCCGAGGCGCGCGCCCGCATGGCCGGCGCGGTGGTTATACTCGGTAGCGCCACGCCTTGCTTCGAGTCCATCGAGCGCGCAAGGGCGGGGGCATATGAGCTCCTGGAGCTGCCGGAGCGCATCGACAACCGGCCCCTGCCCGACGTCCAGATCGTGGACATGCGCGAGGCGGGGGGCGCCGGCGAGGTCCCCCTGCTGTCCCTTCCGATGCTTGATGCCTTGTCGCGCGCCGTGGAGGCGGGCGACCAGGCTATCCTGTTCCTCAACCGCAGGGGCTTCGCGAACTACCTGCAGTGCCACGCCTGCGGCGCCATCATGGGTTGCGACGAGTGTGAGGTCAGCCTCTGCTACCACAGCCGCGGCCACATGATGCTCTGCCACCACTGCGGGAAGCGCTGGGCTGTCCCGGAGAGGTGCCCCAGTTGCGGGGGCGGCCCGATGAAGCAGTTCGGGGCAGGCACGCAGCGTGTCGAGGAAGAGATGCTGCGGCACATCCCCGGCGTGTCATATATAAGGATGGACGCGGACACCACCACGACCAAGGACGCTCACTGGCACCTGCTGGGGTCTTTCCGCGCCGGAGAGGCCCAGGTCCTCATCGGCACCCAGATGATCGCCAAAGGGCTGGACATACCGGGGGTCACCCTGGTCGGCGTCATCAACGCCGACACCGCCCTGGCGCTGCCCGACTTCAGGGCGAGCGAGCGCACCTACCAGCTGCTCACCCAGGTAAGCGGCCGGGCCGGGCGGGGCCTGCGGCCCGGTCGGGTCGTGATACAGACGTTCAACCCGGAGCACCCGACCATCCGGGCCATGACCGGCGGGCTCGAGGCTTTCATCCAGGCGGAGATAAAGTCGCGGTCGCACGCCTTCTACCCGCCGTTCGTCGACCTTGTCAACGTGATGGTGACCTCACCCGAGATGGCCGCCGCGTCGCGCTCCGCCGAGCGTCTCAAGCAGATACTCCAGACAGACCTCGAAGGCACAGGGGCGATGATACTGGGCCCGGCCCCCGCGCCGCTGTCGAGGCTTCGCGGCCAGTACCGCTGGCACATACTGGTGAAGTCTGCCGACCTCGACCAGATAGCCGACAGGCTGACAGGTGCGGTTGGAAGGTTCTACGACTACGCCCGCACGTTCCCGCCCGGCAAGGACGTCAGGGTCTCGCTGGACGTCGACCCGGTGAGCCTGCTGTAGTGACTATTCCAGGGGGATGCGTTCCATCGGGTAAGGCAGCGGCGCGTCGGGCGGTATCTTGCGGACGTACTTCCGACGGAACTCGGGGTCCTGCATCCGGCACGACACGGTCTTCTTGCGATACTCGGGGTGCGCCCGCATGCGGTTCCATATCACCCGGAGCGGCTCCTGGCGGACGTTCCCGAAATGCAGCGGCGTGAAGTCGCACGGCGTCACGTACCCGTCGTGCGTGATGTGCATCTGGTACTTGGCCCCGAAGCACCCGATGATGTCGGTCTCGTTGACGTACGACATCGTCACGATCTTGGGGCCGCTCTTGCGGACGTACTGGCCTTCCTGGACCTCCGAAAGGGCGCGGTGCTCCTGCGGGGTCAGCAGCATGTCCTCGCGGTCTATCATCTTGCCGGTCGGGGTCACGTCGAAGACGGTTATCTCACGGACGCCGAGTTTCTTACCCAGCTCGAAGTACCGCTCCACATAATGTCCCTCGACCGCCTCGTGGGTCGCGAAAGTGCTGATGCCCGTCGAGATGCCTTCCTCCGCCGCCACCCGGAGCCCTTCGCACGCGCGGTCGAAGAGGCCCGGCACGCCGCGAGCCTTGTCGTGCTCCTCGGCGAACGGGCTGTCGAGGCTGACGAATGCGACCTCGAGCCCCGCGGCGCGCAGCTCGCGCGCCCGCTCGCGGTCCAGGTAGTACCCGCTCGTGAACATCTGGGGCGTCGCCTCGCACGCGCCGATGTGGGAGACGAGCTCCGGCAGGTCGTTGCGGACCATCGGCTCGCCGCCGGTCAGCACGATGCTCCCGACCATCAGGTCCACGCACTGCTCGACCACGTCCTTGACCTCGTCAGTGGTCAGCTCACCCTCGCGGGGCCGCCGGTCCGCGGAGCAGTGGTAACACGAGCAGGGGCACCGCGCGGTCACGGCGAAGGTCACCGCAGTGGGCCCGGCAGACATGTGCAGGTCGCGCCTGATCCCTCCCCACAACACGCGGTTATAGGCCTTGGTGCGGAACGGGGGAATGTAAAACGTGTAGGCGTCGGGCGAAGCGTATTTCGTCCACGGTATCTTCTGGGGCAGCCGCCTCACGATCCAGCATCCGAGAGAGAAACTCGTCGGCATGGTCGGTGGTCCGAGGTTCCGGTACATGAACCGCCTGAACCTGCGCAGGGGCGGCCTTTTGATCACGCACTCCCTCGAAGCAGGCGCCACCCGCTCCACTGCTGCGTCTCCGTTGTCTACCACTGATATTTCCTTCCGAACAGGACTCTGAACCTCTTACGGGTCGGCGCCTTGTGCAAAGGATAGCACACCCTGCTCGAGCGCAATCGTTGGCGGCAGTGCACGCCTACATCCGTTACTACGCCTTTTTTTCGTGCTCGGATTCCCTGTAAGGAATCTCGGCGGCGGATCGTCTATGAGAGCGAATACAACAAGAGGCCACCGCAGTGGAGGTGCTAGATGAAAGCAAGGAAACGGGACGGCACGGGACGCGCGGCAACACGGATCTTCATGAGGTTCGTCGCCCCGGCGGCGACGGCGATGGTAGCAGGGATCCTCGTTGCGATGGTTGCTGCCGGCTGCGGCGGAGCGACAAGCACCGCGAGCCTCAAGGGCAGTCCATTCAGGAGCGTCCCTGTTTTCGCGGACTGCGCGAAAGCGGTGGGAGACTCGGTGGTGGCGGTGAGCCTGGGGCATCCCGCAGACAGCAGCGCCACGGCGACCCGCAGCACTTCCGGCCCCGCCCACACCCCTGACCCTCACGCGGGCCGGCACCACGAGACCTGCTCGACCTGCGGCGGCTCCGGCACCGTGATGCACAATGTGTGGGTCACTCCGATGCGGACCTGCTCGTTCGGCTTCGGGACCGGCCTCTACAACCACCTGACACCCGACACGCCTTGCCCGATCTGCCACGGCGCCGGCCAGGTCCCCGACGGCCCGCCGGTTCTCACCCCGCAGGCCGAGACCTGCACCACCTGCGGCGGCGCCGGCTTTGTCTGGGTCGCCAATCCGTAAACAGCCTGATCATGCGCTCGAGCCGCACCAGACCGGTGCGGCCCTTTTGTCTTTTTTGTTGGGACGATGCACATCTTTCCAGCTGGGATTGCGTCTTCTGATTCAGACGGCGCGAGGGGTGTCTTCTCCGGAGGCTTTCAGTATTTGGATTCTTCTGGCTATCACAGATAAGCGATCGATGCCCGGCAAGCAGTCACGGCAGGTTAACAAAGTAGGGCGAGGGGTGCCTTCTTCCGCGGACGTTGAGTCCTCGACAGGGAGCGGAAGAAGGTACCCCGAGCCCCCTAATTGAGTTGAGTCTTCTCGATGATGTCCCGCTCGCGCTCGAGCGCCTCCCGCAAGTCTTCGGCGCACTCGACGCTGCAGGTCATGAACATCAGGTCGTTGCCCGCCTTGCGCGCGTCGGAGTCTTTGCCGGTGACCACGGTCGGCACGCTCCGCCCGGCGATCGTGACCTCCATGAAGAAGCCGTTAGGGCTTGCGCCCTGCACGAAATCGATGCCTTCGCGGATCTTCGCGCCCGTCCCGAACACCTCGTCGCCTTCGGGGATGGCGGCGCCGCACCACGCGCACACCTTGGTGAACCTGTCGGCGGCGAGCTTCATCTGCCACTCCAGGATGACAGGGCACTCGAAGGGCATCACCCCGCAGTCGCCGAACTCATCCTTGTCCTCGGAGCAGGACTCGCAGACTTCCCAGTGGCCGCACTCCTCGCCTGCCTCCACACCCATCTTGCATTCCAGGCACCACAGCAGCCCGCAGTCCTGGCAGAAGCCCAGTGTCGGGTCTTCCACCTCGTCTATCTCGTCGCCCGAAAGCGTGCGGGCGCTGCCGCACTCGGGGCAGTCACCGACGAAGATCGACCGCAGCAGCTCGTCCTCGTCATCGGTGCCCTCTTCGCTTGCGATCTCCTCCCAGAGGCCCTCGACAAACTCGTCCTTCGACTTGCCACTCGCGACAACAGCGGAGTTGAAGGCCTCCTTGAGGTCTTCGGGCATCTGCTCGAACATCTCTTCGAATATTCTTTTCTCTTCGTCGTCCATGGGTCGCTCCCGTTCTCGGGCCAGCCCGATAAAGATACTATCGAAGGCCCGCGCGCCACATGAGGGACGTCATGGCGATGCGTCAGGTCAGCCGGGGCCGCAGCGCGAGAAGCCGCAGGACCTGCAGACCGTGCAACCGCCCTCGAGCTCCATGCGGGCGCCGCACTCGGGGCATCTCATGTCGCCGATCACCGCGGGATCGGCTCCCAGCCCCTCCATGCCGTACACCTCCAGGTATCTCTCTATCGCCCGCCCGATAGCGTCCGGGCAGGAGAGCACCTCCGCCTGCTTGCTGCGGATAGAAGACATGCACCGTATCCCCTTGAGCTGCTCGGTGATCTCTGCGATGTCTATCCCGGCCCGCAGCCCGAGCGAGATCAGCCGGCTCGTCGCCTCGGACTGCGACGGGCAGCCTCCCGCCCTGCCGAGCGCGGTGAACACTTCGCAGATGCCCGCGTCGTCCGCGTTGACCGTGATGTAGAGGTTGCCGCAACCGATGCGCACCTTCTCGGTGGTGCCGGTGGTCACCTTCTGGCGCTCTCGCGGCCTCAGGCCGCCCTCCTCTGCCTGTTCGCCGTGGCCGCGGTAGAGCACCTGGCTCGGCCTGCTGCCGTACCTGTAGATGGTCACCCCTTTGCATCCGAGGGAGTAAGCGAGCGTGTAGAGCGCCTCTACGTCGGAGATCTCCGCGTCATGCGGCAGGTTCACCGTCTTGCTGACCGCGTTATCGGTGAACTCCTGGAAGACGGCCTGCATCTTCACGTGCCACTCGGGTGATATCTCATGGGCGCTTACGAAGATGCGGGCCAGCGGCTCAGGTATCCCCTCCATCTCTCTGAGGCACCCCGCCTCGGCGATCTTTTCGATGAGGCCGTCGTCGGCAAGGCCGTACCGGGCGGCGCTCTTTAGAAAATCGGGGTGGACCTCGAGCAGCCTCTCCCCGTCCAGCACCCTTCGCTCGTAGGCGACCGCGAACAGCGGCTCGATGCCGCTCGAACACTGGGCGATGATGCTTATCGATCCGGTCGGGGCGATGGTGGTGGTGGTCGCGTTCCGGAGCGGCTGGCTCCCGTCCTTCGCGTAGACGCTCTTGTCGAAGTTGGGGAACGGCCCGCGCTCCGCGGCGAGCGCCTCCGATGCCTCCCTCGCCACGCGAGACACGAAAGACATGACCTGCCGCGCAAGGTCGAGGCCCTCGTCCGAGTCGTAGGGGACCTCCAGTTTTACGAGCATGTCCGCGAAGCCCATCACGCCCAGCCCGATCTTCCTGTTCGCCCGTGTCATCTCGTCGATGCGCTCGAGGGGGTACTTGCTGACGTCAATAACGTTGTCCAGGAAATGGACCGCCTCGCGGACCACGTACTCGAGCCTGCTCCAGTCTATCGACGGCTGGCCGTCATCGGAGCGGACCATGCGGCCCAGGTTGATGCTGCCCAGGTTGCAGGACTCGTACGGCAGCAGCGGCTGCTCGCCGCAGGGGTTGGTGCTCTCTATCTCGCCGACGGCGGGCGTCGGGTTCTTCTCGTTCATGCGGTCGAGGAAGATGATGCCAGGCTCTCCGGTCGCCCATGCGGTGGCGGCGATGTCGTCGAACACCTCCCGCGCGTCAAGGGTGCCCGCCGCCAGGCCCGTGCTCGGGTTGACCAGGTCGTACTTGTCGCCGGCCTCGAGAGCCGTCATGAAGCTTCTCGTAAGCGCCACCGAGATGTTGAAGTTATTGAGCAGGTGGAACTCGTCCTTGGCGTGGATGAAGTCGAGGACGTCGGGGTGGTCTACCCGCAGCACGCCCATGTTGGCGCCTCGCCTGGTGCCCCCCTGCTTGACGGTTTCGGTGGCGGCGTCGAACACGGTCATGAAGGAGACGGGGCCCGAAGCGATGCCCTTGGTCGACTGGACGACGTCGTTGCGCGGCCGCAGCCTCGAGAAGCTGAAGCCGGTGCCGCCTCCGGACTTGTGTATGAGGGCCATGTTCTTGACCGCCTCGAAGATGGCCTCCATGCTGTCCTCCACCGGCAGCACGAAACACGCGGAAAGCTGCCCGAGCTCGCGCCCCGCGTTCATGAGGGTCGGGGAGTTGGGGAGGAACTCGCCTCCAGTCATCATCTCTACGAACGCCGCCTGCGAACGGCCCACCCCGGCAGCGCCGCGGAACGGCTCGTCCGCCCGGGCGACGGCGGCCGCCACCCTCTCGAACATCTCTGTCGGGGTCTCAGTGAGATGGCCTTCGGTGTCGCGCGCCAGATAGCGCCGCTCCAGTACTTTTATGGCATTCTCCGAGAGCATGAGTTTGTCAGGCACCGCTTCCTCCATGATCTTTGCCCGGGGTCGATTCCTTCGCTCGGGCGGCTCGCTTTCCTGCCGGCGGGAAAGCCAAGGATACTTCCGCGCGGCCGTCGCCGCAACCTGGCCGCGCGGTTTGCCGGACGATATCTTTCAATAAAAGTATAAACCTTCCCACCCACCCCAAGAACGGTTTTCGTCGGTCAGGTAGCCAGTCTGACCATGGCGCTCAACTCAAGTATTCATTTGGCTGCTTTTATGATATATATACGATGTTTTGCACACAGGCACCGGGTAGTGGAGGTGGTTTCAGATGGCAGCGTCATCGGAGAAATGCATTATCTCAGCGGCTCTTGCCGGCGCGGCGACCAGGAAAGAGCAGAACCCGAACGTCCCGTACACCAGGGACGAGTTCGTTGCGGAAGCCGTTAAGTGCTACGAGAACGGGGCCGCTATCGTCCACATCCACGCTCGAGACCCTGAGAGCGGCTTCCCCACGCCCGACATCGAGATACTCGGCAAGATCGTCGAAGGCATCCGGGCTGAGACCCCTCTCATCCTCAACCTGAGCACCGCCATCTCCCCGCTCGCCCAGAAGGAAGAGCGCATCGCCGTCATCGAGACCTACAAGCCGGAGATGGCGTCGCTCAACACCAACAGCATGAACTTCGCCGTAGGCGACTGGAAAGAGCACAAGATCCTCTTCGAGATGGTCTTCGAGAACACGTTCGACCAGCTCGTCTGGTACAACCGCGTGATGAGGGAGAACGGCACTAGGCCGGAGTTCGAGGTCTACGACATGGGTGGCCTCTACAACGTGCTGTTCATCAAGGAGCAGGACGTCTTCCAGGAGCCGCTTCACTTCCAGTTTGTCTTCGGAGTGCTCGGAGGCATGCCGTTCTCGACCCGCAACTACGGGCTCTTCATGGAGACCATCCCCGACGACGCGACCTTCAGCTCCTGCGGTGTGGGGCCTGCCTGCTTCGCCGGCGCCTACCACGCGGCGGTCAACGGCGGCCACATCAGGGTCGGCCTCGAGGACAACATCTGGATCAGCAAGGGCAAGCTCTCCGAGGGTTCCTGGGACCAGGTGAAAAAGGCCACCGAGATCGCCAAGATGGCCGACCGCACCATCGCGACCCCGGACGAGGCGCGCGAGATGCTCGGGTTGAAGAAGCCCTAGCGGGCAGGCTTCAACCTGACCAGACCGCGCATTGGCGCGTGAATCTTTGCACCGGTGGTGCGTCGAGATGTCCTTGCGAAATAAGCAGAAGATGCACCGCCGGTGAGAATAACGGAACAAGGAGGTCAAGATACCTTGTATGACGACCTGATAGGACTGAGCGAGGGCCAGGAGGAGCTGTTCTGCAACCCTGACGCTGATGAGGCGAGGGCTTACTTCAAGACCAAGACCAGGGGCCTCGTCAACAAAGTGATGACAGCCGAGGAAGCGGTGAAGACCATCATCAAAGATGGCGACTACCTCGCGGTCGGCGGCTTCGGCCACGTGCGCATCCCCACGGCTGTGCTCTACGAGGTCGTGAGGCAGGGCAAGAAGAACCTCGGCATGGCCGGCCACACCTCTATCTACGACAGCGACCTGCTGGCCTCCACCGGGCTCATGGACCGCTGCGACATCTCCTATGTCATCGGCTACGAGATCAGGGGCCTTTCGGCAAGCGCGCGCAGGGCTTTCCAGAGCAAGAGCATCCGCAAGACCGACTGGTCGAACGGCGCTCTGGCGTGGCGCTTCGCCGCCGGCGCCGCGGGGCTTTCGTTCATCCCCTCGCGGCAGATGCTGGGCACTGACACCTTCAAGCATTCCGCCGCAAAGACGGTCGAATGCCCGTTCACCGGGCAGAGGTACTGCGCGCTTCCCGCGCTCTACCCCGACGTCGCGATCATCCACGTGCACAACGCCGACACTTACGGCAACTGCCAGATAACCGACGGCATCCTCGTCTCGGACCCGTTCGTGGCGAGGGCGGCAAAGAAGGTCATCGTGTCCTGCGAGAGGCTCATCCCCCACGAGGAGATCCGGGCCAACCCGAAGGGCACCACCATCCCATACTACTGCGTGGACGCCGTGGTCGAGCAGCCTTACGGCAGCCACCCGGGCAACATGCCGGGCGAGTACTGGTTCGACGAGGACTACTTCAAGCTGTACCTCAACACGGTGAAGACCGTTGAGGGGACCGAGCAGTTCTACAAGGATTACATCTACGGCTCGAAGGACTTCGAGGAGTACCTGGACAAGGTCGGCGGATTCAAGAAGATGCGCGAGCTCCGGGCCATCGAGAAGGTCATCTACACCAACAACTGCTAGGAGGAGACTGCGATATGGCTGACTACAACCCCCTTGAGCTGCTGGTATGCATAGGGTCCAGGGTCATCGAGGATAACTCCACCGTCTTCGTGGGCACCGGCGTGCCGATGGCCGCGACCATGCTCGCCCAGAAGCTCCACTGCCCGAACGTGATCGCCATCTTCGAGGCCGGGTCGATGGCCCCTCAGATGCCGGGCCTGCCCATATCGGTGGGCGACTCCCGCACGTCCTACAAGGCGCTCATCGCGAGCACCATGAACGACGTGTTCGAGATGTGCCAGCGCGGCATGGTTGACTACACCTTCCTGGGCGGCGCCCAGATAGACATGTTCGGCAACCTCAACAGCACCCTCATCGGCGGCGAGGACTACCAGGCGCCGAAGGTCCGCTTCCCCGGCAGCGGCGGCGCGAACGACCTCGCAAGCCTCTGCTGGCGCACGGTCGTCATCACCCCGATGGACAACCGCCGATTCGTGGAGAAGGTCGATTTCATCACCTCCCCGGGATACCTGAGCGGCATAGGGGCCAGGGAGAAAGCGGGGCTCCCGAAGGATACGGGGCCCTTCAAGGTCGTGACTAACCTCTGCATCCTCGGTTATGATGATGACACCTGCAGGATGAGGATCGAGTCCCTGCACCCCGGCGTGACAGTCGAGGAAGTCCAGGAGAACTGCGCCTTCGAGCTCCTGAAGGCGAAGAAGCTCGAGACCACCGAGCCTCCGACCGCCGAGGAGCTCCGCATCCTGCGCGAGGATGTAGACCCGGACGGATACATTATTGGAAGGTAGATGACGATGAAAACAGACCCGATAATCGCTAAGGCGCTCGAGCGCGGACAGTCGGCGCTCTCCGAGCACGACTCCAAGCTCCTGATGGAAAAATACGGCGTCCCTATCGCCCCTGAGAAGCTCGCCTCCTCCGCCGACGAGTCGGTGGCGGCGGCCGGCGAGATCGGATACCCGGTCGTCCTCAAGGCGGAGGGCCCGGAGATCTCCCACAAGACCGAGCGCGAGCTGGTGGCTGTCGGCCTGAAGGACGAGGCGGACGTGCGCGAGGCGTACGACAGGATCATCGCCAACCTCGGCGATACTCCTCATGAGGGAGTCCTGGTCCAGAAGATGATCCGGGGCGAGAGAGAGCTCGTGATCGGGCTGGTGCGCGACCCGCAGTTCGGGCCCTGCGTCATGTTCGGCCTGGGCGGCATCTTCACCGAGATCCTCAAGGACACCTCCTTCAGGGTCGCCCCCATCACCGAGGACGACGCCCTCCAGATGATGGAAGACATCAAGGCGAAAGCCATACTCGGGCCGGTGAGGGGCAAGTCGCCTGCCGACAAAGCCCTGCTGGCCAAAGCCCTGGTGGGGCTGGGCACCATCGGCATCGAGCAGGACAACGTCGCCGAGATAGACGTGAACCCGCTCATCATCACCGGCGAGGGCGAGCCGGTCGCAGTAGACGCGCTGGTCGTCCTGACCAAACAATCCTGATCGTGAGCAGCGCTTCCCGGCCGGCCGCGCCGCGCAAACGCAGGCGCCTCAGCCGAGGCTGGATCGCCCTCATCACCGTCGTCGCGGTGCTCCTGGTGGTCTGGATCGCGAGCGAGATCGCCATCCCGCGTATTGCTGACTCCATCATCAAGAACGAGATACAGAAGAGATACCCCCAGGCGCAGGACGTCTCCGTCTCCGTTTCCGCGTTCCCCGCGATCCGCCTCGCCTTCAAGGATTACTCGAACCTGATGGTCAAGGTGAGCAACATCACCCTGGAGGGCGTTGCCTTCGACTCGATCGAGCTAGACAGCAAGAAGTGGCCGCTCGGCACTTTCGATGCCACCGTGGGCCCCGATGCGATATTGCAGTTCTTCTCCTCCACCCACTCGTACATCCTGCGCCCGACGCTCGACCTCTCGGGCGACCAGGTCCGGGTGAGCGGTCAGATGAACCTCGGGTTCGCCACTGTCGGCATCACCGCGGTGGGCGCCCTGGAGCCACGCGGAGGCAAGCAGGTCTACTTCAACCCCTCGAGCATCTCTGTGGCGGGAATACAATCGACCGGCGCCGCTCTGACCGTGATCAAACAGATCATGGCTTCGAACCCCGTCTTCACCATCCGCGAGGACCTGCCCTTCACGGTGACCGCTGTCACGGTCTCGGGAGGCAAGCTCGTCGTCAAGGGTGACGTGGACCTCGAGAAAGCGCTCAAGGTCAAGCTCTGATGCTGCCCCCTGTTTTGCCCCGGGGCCTTTCAATATAATAGTGGAGTCGTTTAGCCCGCACGGAGGAAGAAGTGCCTGAGAACAAAGCCGGCAACGTAGGGTCCGCATCGCACCTCGGCGAGAAGCAGGTGCCGAGGGATGCCCACTTTGTCTACGATTACACCAGGAGGCGCGTGCCTCTGCCGGTCGTGTCCTACATGGCCGTGGCGGACACGCCCCTCGAGAACCCCGGCCTGGAAAACCCCGCCAAGAAGGCTCTGGACACGCTTCGCGACCTGATAGAGCCCGCGGTCATCGCCGAGGAGGAGCTGAACAGCCCCTCTATGGAGAAGCTCATCAAGGAGAACCTGGCGAAGCTCAACACCGAGTTCTTCGAGACCCAGGTGGCCGAAGGTGAGGCGAAGCCACAGTCCTCGCTCACCATGGTGATAGCCGACGCGCGCCGCGCTTACATCGGGCACGTGGGCACCTCGAGGGTGTACCTCCTTCACGGGGGAAGGCTCTACGACCTGACGCCGACCGGTCTGATGCCGGTGGCCGGGTCGCCGGAGCCTCCGCCCGCCACGCCGGACTCCATGACGCTGTTCGGGGTAGGCCAGGAGCCAGCCGCCCCCGAGGGGCAGCCCACCGTGGCAGTGCCGCCGGTCGAGGGCACCTACCTGGGCGAGGCGGCCGAAGCCTCCATCGGATACAACGAGGTAGAGATCTCCCCGGGTGACATCCTGGTCCTGGTCACCGACGGCCTCTGGCGCACCGTAAGCGAGGAGGAGCTCGTCGAGAACCTCCTCTCCGCGATGAACGTGCAACGCAGCTCGAGCCAACTGGTCAGGCTCGCATTCAGCCGCGACTCCTCCGACAACGCGACCATGACCTCCTGGCAGTATATAGTCGGCCGCGAGGAAGAGGCTTTCGCCGAGCCGCGCGCGGCGGCCCGGGCGGCCTCGAGGGAGAATACCAAGACACGCGCGGCGGAGGGGGCGCTTGTAGCCCTGCTCGCCGTGGTGCTGGTCGGGATATTCGCGGTCGGGTTCGCTTTCGGCTGGCGCATCACTGACACTTTCCGCAAGCCTGCCAAGCAGAAGGCACAGAAGCAGGCCGCTGCCAAAGCCGCCCAGACAAAGAGCACTACTCCCCAGAGCAGCCAGCCGAAGGGCACCACACCCCAGACGACTCAACCCGTCGCGCCGGCTCCGCTGACCGCTGCGGTCAATACAGCAGGGGTCAGGATGCGCGCAACACCGAGCCCGCAGGGCGACATCGTCGGCATGCTGCTGAAAGGCGCGACAGTTACTATCATTTCAGAAGTCAAAGGAACAGACGGCAACACTTGGACCAAGTGCAGGGGGTCAGTGACTTCAAACGGGCAGACCATCGCGGGCGAAGGGTTCGTACGCAACGATTTTCTGGAGAAGTCCCAGCTGCCACCGCCCGCCACCACGCCGTCCGGAGGCTAGCGGCCGCGAAGCTCTCAGATAAAGATCCCCAGCACCGCTCCGAGGATCATGCCTGCCAGGAACACGCCGAATATTATCAGCAGCGCATACGCGAGCTTCTTCTTCACCTCGGGCTCCTGCTCGAGCAGCGGGAGCTGCAGCTCGAAGCCCGGTTGCTCGCCCGGGTTGACCCGCGCGACCTCGGTGCCGTAGAGGAAACCCGGTTGTGGCCTGTTTTCAGTGCTCATGTGTCAACAATTCCCGTTCAGTATTTCAAGTCCTCCAGGTCGGATGAAGTCAGGCCGAGGATGAAGCTCTCGACCAGGACACCCGCTGAGGATACCTTGTCCGCCGAAACGCTCGTGTACTGGTTGTCCGTGGTGAGCGAGCCGTCGGAATTGCACCACTCCACCCAGACCGCGGGGATCTGGGAGTTCTCGAACGGCATATTATCACTATCGGATGTGGATTTCATATAGGTGGCGGGAGTGTTCTTCCGGCGGGCGAACGTCTCGAGCTTGTCCTTGAGGCGCTGGAGGCCGGTGCCCTCCGTGCGTAAGGCGAGCGCGTCTCCCTGGCCCACGCTGTCGACCTCTATCATGCCCACGATGTCGCTCTTCTCGAGCGAGCCCATCAGGTCCACGAACCTCTTGGCCCCGACCAGCCTGACGTCAGGGTCCGTGCCGGTGGGCCGGTTCGCCCCGAAGAAGACGAACTGAACCGTCGGCTCGATGCGCCGCACCGAGAAGACCCGCGCGAGCTCGAGCACCGCCCCGACGCCCGACGCATCGTCGTCAGCGCCCTTGCTGTCCTGCGCGCTGTCATAGTGGGCGCCGACGATTACCGTGTACGCCTCGTTGGTGCCCCGGCGGGTGCCCACTATGTTGCGCGAGCCGAAACCGTCAGGCATCGAGAACGGCTGCTCCTCAACCGTGTAGCCGTACTCGCCCAGCCTGGCGACGATGTAGTCCGCCGCCCCGGACTCCTTCACCGACCCGGCCGGGCGGGGGCCGATCTGCTCCGACAAGGCGAAGACGTGGGTCATCGCCTGAGGAGCGGAGAACTGTCGAGTCGTGGGGCCGCGCTCGTCGGCCTTAGTGCCGGAGGTCTTCTTCGCGCCGGAGGAGCTTTTCTGTTTGGCCGGGGTGCTCGTGACCTTGCCGGTCTTAGGCTTGCCGAAGATGAGGTTGGCTCCCGTCCCGGCCGCCAGGCCCACCACCAGGACCACGACCACCAGGGCCGTTATGCGCCGGGCCCTGGTGCGCCGCGTGCGCACTTTCTCTAATCGGCTCTCGCCGTTGTTAGTCAAGATAATCACCTTGGGGCGGGTTTTGAGGTGAATATATCAGAAGGAGCGGCAGGCGTCACTTTCGGGCCACCGCCGCGTCAGGCGGGCCGTCGGCGGCTCGCATGGCGGATAAGCCCCTCCTCTGGTCTAATATGTATTGAGCGGAAAGGAGCGCCGTGACGAGAGTTTTGATCGAGGAGTTCCCACACGCGCCGGGCGGCCACTGCGGCAGCACTTCCATGCGGGACCTGCTCAAGTTCTACGGCCACGAGTTCACCGAAGACATGGTTTTCGGGCTCGGGGCCGGAATAGATTTCATGTACGTGAGCGGCCCGTCGATCGAGCCGCCGGTCTACATCGGAGGCCGTTCGCCCGAGCTCGAGGCGTACCTGTGCCAGACGCTCGGGGTGGGTATGGAGCTCGTGACGGGCCTCGATGCCGAGTCCGGCTGGCTGGCGGTCAAGGAGCTCATGGACTCGGGCGTTCCCGTGCTGGTGCATGCCGACGTCTACTACCTCGACTACCTCCATGCCAAGAGGCACTTCAGCGCTCACCGCATCGTGCTGGTAGGTTACGACGACGCCAAGGGCATTGCATACGTCGCGGACAACGACCGGGACGAGATCCAGGAGTGCTCCCTCGAGAGCCTGGCCCGGGCGCGCTCTTCGACGGCGCTCCCCCGGCCCGCCGGGAACGCCTACTACCGCTTCGAGGTCCCGGACACCCTGGCGCCGCTCTCGGAGGCTGTCCCGCTCGCGATCGCCGAGGCCGTGAGGCACAATATCAGGCTTGCACCCGGAGAGGCCTCTTTCGACAGCGACGGATGGAAGGTCTCCCTCGGCGCCGAGGCACTGCGGGCCTTCGCGGATGGGATGCCCGGGTGGCCCGGCTCAATGACCGATGAGATGCTGACCCTGCTGTGCAAGAGCATCTACGTCAGCGCGGAGAAAGGCGGCACGGGCTACGGGGGCAACTTCAGGCGGATGTACGGCCGCTTCCTGATCGAAGCCGCTGAGTCGACCGGCAATAAAGCGCTTGCCGGTGTGGGCAGCGAATTCGTGGCCATCGGCGACTCCTGGTCGAAGGTGAGCTTCACCTTCAAAGACAACTCTTCAAACGGCGCCAGAGCGGTTGAGCTCGCCCATCCCGTGGCGCTCGAGATATCCGAGCGGGAGCCCGCGGCGTTCGAGGCGCTCGACAGCGCCAACAGGGAGTGGACGGCTCCATGAGCGCTGCGCAGGAAGGGCTGTTCGACCAGTCTTCCGAGTCGATGGAGGGGACGCCGCTCGCCGAGCGTATGCGCCCGCGCACCCTGGACGAGTTCGAGGGACAGGAAGAGATCGTGGGCCCCGGGCAGCCACTGCGCGTCGCTATCGAGGAGGACCAGATCTCCTCGATGATATTCTGGGGGCCGCCGGGGTCGGGCAAGACAACGCTTGCCAGGATCATGGCGAACGCCACGCAGTCCGAGTTCGTGAAGTTCAGCGCCGTGACCGCGGGCGTCCCTGAGCTGAGAAAGCTGATCGCGGAGGCGCGCGACAGGCGTAAGTTCAACGGCACGCGGACCATACTCTTCGTCGATGAGATCCACCGCTTCAACAAGGCCCAGCAGGACGCCTTCCTGCCCCACGTCGAGGACGGGACCATCATCCTTGTCGGCGCCACCACCGAGAACCCGTCCTTCGAGGTCATCTCTCCCCTGCTCTCGCGAGTGCGGGTCTACGTGCTCAAGCAGCTCGAGCCAGAGGGCCTCAAGAGGATCGTCATGCGCGCCCTCTCAGACGGGGAGCGCGGGCTCGGGCTGCTCGGCCTGGAGGTGGACCCCGCCGCGGTCGACACCATGGTAGGCATCGCCGACGGCGACGCGCGGATCGCACTGAACCTGCTCGAGCTCTCCGCGTTCATGGCCGGGGAACTCGACCAGAACCACGTCACCGTGGAGACCGTACTGAAGGTCGCACAGGAGAAGACCATCCTCTACGACAAGCAGGGCGAGGAGCACTTCAACCTTATCAGCGCGCTCCACAAGTCCCTGCGCGATTCGGACCCCGACGGCAGCCTCTACTGGCTGGGGCGGATGCTCGAGTCCGGCGAGGACCCGCTCTACATAGTCCGCAGGCTGATCCGTTTCGCGTCCGAGGACGTGGGCAACGCCGACCCGCGAGCGCTTCCCCTCTGTGTGGCCGCCATGCAGGCGTGCCACTTCGTCGGCATGCCCGAGTGCGACCTGGCACTCGCCCAGGCGGTCAGCTATCTCGCCACTGCCCCCAAGAGCAACGCGCTCTACGCTGGCTACGGAGAGGTCAAGGCCGATGTCCGCAAGTACGGCGCCCTTCCGGTCCCGCTCCATATCCGCAACGCTCCCACTCGGCTGATGAAAGACATAGGCTACGGGAAGGGTTACAAGTACGCCCACAAGTTCGAGGGCCACATCGTCGAGCAGGAGCACCTGCCCGAGAAGCTGAAGGGGCGCAAGTACTACCACCCTAGCGACCAGGGTTTTGAGAAGGAGATAGGCGTGAGGCTCGAGCGGTGGCGCTCTGAGCTCTCGAAGCGTCGCGGTGAAGACGAAGAGTGAGGCGCAGGAGGATAGATGGCTAACAGGATCTACGAGACGCAGAACCCGAAGACCGTGCGGCGAGCGCTCGATGCGGTCGGCGCGGCTTTCAAGCTGACGTGGCTGCCCGGCATGTCGCATCACCCCTGGCTCCGTCCTGACAAGACCGACATGCGCTGGCTGCCGATCAACCAGGACATAGAGATGCCCGAGAACGCGCCGATGCCGCTCGCGGTCCTCGACCGCCTGATAGAAGAGGCGTCCCACCGGGTCATCTACGACTACTGCGGTTGCAGGCTCGCCTACCGCTGCGAGCACTACCCCGTGGAGATAGGCTGCCTGCTCATGGGAGACTCCGCGATCGAGGGCAAGTCGCAGAAAAAGCGGGAGGTGGGCGTCGAGGAAGCCAAGGCGTTCGCCCGCAAGGCCGTGGACGCGGGACTGGTGCCCATCGTCGGCAAGGCGCGCATCGACAACGCGCTCTTCGGCATCAAGGACCACGGGAGGATGCTGACCACCTGCTTCTGCTGCGAGTGCTGCTGTATCACCCGTAACATACGCCACGTGCCTCTCGACAAGGTCGAGCCGCTCTTCCCGCCGCTGGAAGGCGTGACCATCGAGGTCACCGACGAGTGCAAGGGATGCGGCACCTGCGCAGAGCACTGCTACATCGAGGCAATCACCATCGTCGACAAGCGCGCTGTCATCGGCTCGTACTGCCGCGCCTGCGGCAGGTGCGCCACCGTCTGCCCCAAGGACGCCATCCGTGTGCGCCTCGACGACGCCGACTTCCTGGACAAGACCATCGATCGCATCCGTTCCTACGTCAAGTACGACTGAGGTAAATAAAAAGAGCCGCGCCATTCAGACGCGGCTCTCCTTGTTTCTACTCTACTTGCCCAGCAGGGCGCGCGAGATGACGACACGCTGGACCTGGTTGGTCCCCTCGTAGATCTGGGTGATCTTCGCGTCGCGCATCATGCGCTCCATCGGGTACTCCTTCATGTAACCGTAGCCGCCCATGAGCTGGAGGCAGTCGGTCGTGACCTTCATCGCGGTGTCGGTGGCGAAGCACTTGGCCATCGCCGAAAGGGCGCTGAAGCCGGGCTCCTCATTGTCGACCGCGCAGGCCGCGCGATAGACGAGCGAGCGGGCCGCCTCGACCTGCATGCCGAGGTCCGCGACCATGAACTGCAACCCCTGCAGAGCCGCGATGGGGCGTCCGAACTGCACGCGCTCTTTCATGTAGTTGATGGCGTAGTCGAGCGCGCCGGCCGCCACGCCCAGGCCCTGCGCCCCGATCGAGGAGCGGGTGCGGTCGAGCGTCATCATCGCGAGGTTAAAGCCCTTACCCTCTGAGAAGAGCAGGTTCTCGGCGGGCACTTCGCAGTCCTCGAAGATGAGCTCGGTGGTGGACGAGCCCCTGATGCCCATCTTGTCCTCGTGCTTGCCTATGCTGAAGCCGGGGAACGACTTCTCGACTATGAAAGCGGAGATGCCTCGGACCCCCTTCTCCGCGTCGGTCATCGCGAAGACCGAGAATATCTCGCCCGTGCCGCCGTTGGTGATGAAGCACTTGGCTCCGTTGAGGATGTACTTGTCACCCGACTTCACCGCCCGCGACTTCATCGAAGCGGCGTCGGACCCGGCCTCCGGCTCGGTCAGCCCGAAGCCGCAGAGCTTCTCGCCTGACGCGAGCTGAGGGAGGTACTTCTTCTTCTGCTCGTCGCTGCCGCCGAGCTTTATCGGGGTGGAGCCGAGCTCCTGGCACCCGAGGATCAGCGAAGTGTTGACACACACCTTCGCAAGCTCCTCTATCGCCACGCACAGTGTCAAGAGGTCGGCGCCCTCGCCGCCGTACTCCTCGGCGAACGGCAGGCCCATGAAGCCGTTCTCCTTCAGCTTCTCCACCATGTCCCAGGGAAACTCGCCGGAGGCGTCGATGTCGGCCGCGCGCGGCTCGACGACGTCCTTGGCGAACTGCCTGATCGACTCCTGGAACATCTTCTGCTCTTCGCTCAACTGAAACATTAGCCACCTCCGCTTGAATGCGCTTTCCTCGGGCGAGGAGCGCCCGCGTATATATACCCCTATTCCACTTTCACTATCACGGCGTCGCCCTGGCCGCCGCCCCCGCAGATGGCAGCGCCGCCGTAGCCGCCCCCGCGCCTGCGGAGTTCGTTGACGAGGCTCATGACGATGCGCGCGCCGCTGGCTCCGACAGGATGCCCGAGCGCGATGGCGCCGCCGTTCACGTTTATGTTCTCGGCCTTCTCGGGGTCGAGGCCCAGCATCTTGGCCGAGTGCCAGCAGACCGCCGCGAACGCCTCGTTTATCTCGTACAGGTCGACCTGATCGGGAGTCATGTCCAGCCTTGCCAGCGCTTTCTTGATCGAGTTCGCCGGCACCGTGGCGAGATAGGCGCACTTGTCGGCGACCATGCCGTGAGAAGCAATAGAGCCCAGTATGTCCAGGCCCAGCTCCTCGGCCTTTTTCCGCGAGGCCACCACGATCGCGGCCGCGCCGTCGTTTATGCCCGAGGCGTTGCCAGCGGTAACAGTGCCTTCCTTGCGGAACGCGGGGCGCAGCTTGGCAAGCGACTCCATAGTCGTCTCGGGCCGTATGTGCTCGTCCGCATCGAAAAGCTTTATCTCCTTCTTGACCTTGATCTCGTAGGGTACTATCTCCTCGGTGAACTTCCCCGCCTTCTGGGCGGCTGCCGAGCGCTCCTGGCTTCTCACAGACCAGAGGTCCTGCTCCTCGCGGGTCGTCCCGAACTCCTCGGCGACCATATCGGTGCCCTCGCCCATGTGCCAGTTGTTGACCGCGCACCAGAGGGCGTCGTGGATCATGCCGTCGATGAGGGTCCCGTTTCCCATGCGGTACCCGAAACGCCCCTTGGGGACGTAGTAGCACGCCTGGCTCATGCTCTCCATGCCGCCGGTGACGATGATGTCGGCGTCTCCGCAGCGGATTATCTGGTCGGCCATGACCAGCGAGCTGATGCTGGATATGCAGACCTTGTTGACGTTGAGGACAGGCAGCTCTACTGGAAAGCCGGCCTTGAGTGAAGCCTGCTTGGCCGGCATCTGTCCCACGCCGCCGGTGATGACCTGGCCCATTATCATGTACTCGAGCTGGTCCGGCGCCACTGTCGACCTCTCGACGGCCTCCTTCACCGCCGCCCCGCCGAGGTCTACGGCCGGCACGTCAGCGAGCGCCCCGCCGAGCCGCCCGAAGGCGGTGCGAGCCATTCCGACGATTACGGTATCCGACAAGTCAATCAACCTCCTCGTGTTAATGCGAGAGGCCCGGCATCAGAGGCCGAGCTCCCTTGATATGACTATCCTCTGGACCTCGCTGGTCCCTTCACCGATCTCCATTATCTTCGCGTCGCGGAAGTACCGGCAGACCGGGTAATCCTCGATGTAGCCGTACCCCCCGTGGATCTGGACTGCGTTGCTCGCGGCCCGCATGCATGTCTCGGAGGCGAACAGCTTCGCGAAAGCGGCCTCCTTGCGGTACGAGCGCCCCTGGTCGCACAGCCACGCGGCCTTCATGGTCGCGTTGTGCGCCAGCTCGATCTCCATCGCCATGTCGGCACACTTGAAGCTCACCGCCTGGTACTGGCTTATCGGGCGGCCGAACGCGACGCGCTCCTTGGCGTACTTGACCGACTCCTCCAGGCACCCCTGCGCGAGGCCGACCGACAGCGCCGCCACGCCGATGCGCCCGCAGTCCAACGCCTTCAGGAAAGACTTGAAGCCCTCGCCGCGCCCGCCCAGGAGGTTCTCCTTCGGGACCCTGCAGTCCGAGAAGGAGAGCTCGTGGGTGTCGGAGGATTGCCAGCCCATCTTGCGGTACTTGGGCGCGACCGTGTATCCGAGGGTGCCGTTGGGCACGATGATGTTGCTGATCTCTTTCTTGCCGATCTCGTCGCCCGTCACGGCGGTGATGACCACCAGGAGCGAGATGTCGGTCCCCGAGTTGGTGATGAAGCACTTGGTGCCGTTGATGACCCACTCGTCGCCCTCCAGCACCGCGGTGGTCCTGGTGTTGCCGGCGTCGGACCCGGCCTCCGGCTCGGTGAGCCCGAAGGCGCCGAGGCCCGTCCCCTGAGCGAGCGGCACCAGCCACTTCTGCTTCTGGTCTTCGGTGCCGAACAGGAGTATCGGGCGTGCGGACAGCGAGGTGTGCGCCGCGATGGTGATGCCGAGACTCGCGGAGACCCTCGAGATCTCTTCTACCGCCACCGCGTAGGTCACTATGTCAGCGCCCGAGCCGCCGTACTCCTCAGGGATCGGCAGCCCGAAGAGCCCCATCTCGGCCATCTTGGCCTGGAGCGCGTAGGGGAACTCGCCCTTCTCGTCGAGCTCTTCCGCCACCGGCGCGATCTCGTTGTCGGCGAACTCCCGGACCATCTGCTTGAACATCACTTGGTCTTCGGTCAGGTCAAAATCCATGCGTGTCTCCTTGGGGTATGCTGCTCAGACGAAACTGGGCGGGCACCGGCCAGCCGATTTCAAAACCTATCATAGGGCGCATCAAACTTCAATCTGGACGGCGACCGCCCCGGGCGACTGAAGGACAGGCGCTAAAGTGAGAAGAAATAACACACGAAAAATATATGAAGCTGGTTGTTGCTTGACCTCCGATGATGTTGCAGGTGCATCGCGATCTATCATCCACCGTATATGGTTCTTTACGGGATCAAGGTCAGAGAAGGGAATCTGAAGTGAATTGTTTGCGTTGCGGCAATGACATCCCCGAGGGGAGCCAGTCGTGCCCGGGCTGCGGCCTGAAGCTGAAGGCCGCTCCCGTGCCAGCAGTACCGCAAGGGGTGCCACCTGTGCTTGGCCAGCCCACTGCCGGACAGCCGGCGCAGGCGTACCCTCCCGCTCAGGGGACAGGTGGCCCGGTTGCACCGGCCATTGGAGGCTACCCTCCTGCCCCGCCCGAGGGCTACATCCGCCCTCAACCAGGCGGCTATCCTCCGCAGGCTCCCGGCGGTTTTCAGCCTCAGGGCCCGCCTCCGGGAGTCCCGCCTTTCCAACAGAGGCCGGGCATGCCGCCGGGCGCCCAGCCGGGGCCGTACTACCAGTCGCCGGGTGAGATCCCGCCTCCGCCGCCGGGACCCTACGTATCCCCCGGCGAGGTCGGGCTCCCCCGGCCAGTATCCTACCTACGGGCCCGGCGTGAACCAGTACGGGCAGGCGCAGGCTGCCCGCCCGCGCGAGGGGCTGCCCCGCGCGCTCATCGCTTTCATCCTCATCGGGGTCCTGGTGATAGCGGGCGCGGCCGCCTCGTACTTCATGATCCTCAAGAAACACGAGCCCAGCGCGCCGGAGGCCGCAGTGCTCAAGTACTTCGAGGTCCTCCCTACGGGAGACATCGCCGCGATCAAAGCCATGTTCGCGCCTGACGCGCAACCGAGCGACGAGAACCTCTCCTACATCCAGAAGGCGCTCAAGCTGGCGCCGGGGGTCAAGTATGAGGACGTCAAGCTGGCGACGGTCTCGGAGACCGCGACCGCCGCGACCGTCCAGCTTAAAGATTTCACCGTGGCGGTCACAATGGGAGGCCAGACCGTCAGGCAGAACCTCTCGACCTTCCTCGGCGGCGCGAAGGTCGTGATCAACCTGAAGTATGAGAACGGGCAGTGGTTGCTCGTCGCCAACAAGGGCGCGCTTCCGAACATCTCGAACTTCCCGGGCAGTCCCTGAGAAGCTTGGGGCTTGCGGCCTCAGGGGAGTGACAGGGGAGCGAAGCTCAACAGCAGCCGCTTCTGGCCGACCGATGGGAAGTCGACGGTTACCTCCACGTCATTTTCCAGGTCCTTGAGGGAGGCCACCACTCCCCGGCCCCACTTCGCGTGGACGACCGTATCGCCGGGCGCGACCGAGATCGCCGGCCCTCCCCGTTCGAAGTCCCCCGCCTCGAAGGCGACCTCCGCCTCCTCGATGAGCTCGTCGGGTATCTCCCGCAGGAAACGCGACACGGGGTTGGCGTTCAGCCCTCCCCACAGGCTCCTGGTACCGGCGTGGGTCAGGTAGAGGAGCTCGCGGGCGCGGGTCATTCCCACGTAACAGAGGCGGCGCTCCTCCTCCAGGTCGTCGAGGTCCTCCATCGACCTGATGTGCGGGAACACGCCTTCCTCCATCCCCACCATCATCACCACCGGGTACTCCAGCCCCTTGGCGTTGTGCAGTGTCATCAGCGAGACGTAGCCGGCCGAGGTGTCGAGGTCGTCGGTATCGCTCACCAGGGCGACCCGCTCCAGGAACTCCTCCAGGCTCGCGGCGCCGTACTCCGAACGGAAATCGGCGACCACGCCGTGCAGCTCCTTCAGGTTCTCGACGCGGCTCTCGGCCTCGAGGGTGTGCTGGGCCGCCAGGTCCGCCATGTAGCCGGTGGCACCCCAGACCTCCTCCAGGACCTCATCGATGTCGTGGTCCGCGGCGTACGCTGCGAGCCGGTCGATGATCTGGAGGAAAGAGTCGAGGCACTTGACCGCGCGCTGTGAGAGCCCCGGCGCGTGCTCCGCGTCGCGCAGCGCGTCCATCAGGCTCACCCCGTTCCGGATGGCATACTCGTCAAGCGACGCGATGGTGGTCTTGCCGATGCCGCGAGCCGGGACGTTGATGATGCGGCGCAGGGAGACCTCGTCCCTCGGGTTCACCAGCACCCGCAGGTAGGCGATGATGTCCTTGATCTCGGCGCGGTCGTAGAAGCGCGTCCCCCCGAAGACCTTGTACGGCATCCCGAGCCGGATGAGCTGCTCCTCCAGCACGCGCGACTGGGCGTGGGTGCGGTAGAACACCGCCGCGTCGCTGTAGCTTCGGCCCTCGGAGTGAAGACGCTCGACTTCCGCCGCCGCGAACATCGCCTCACCGTGTTCGTCGGGCGCCATGTGGTAGCGCACTTTCTCGCCCGGCGGGTTGGAGGTCCACAGCGTCTTGGGCTTGCGGCCGGTGTTGTTGCGCACCACGCCCCCCGCGGCGTCGAGTATCTGCGACGTCGAGCGGTAGTTCTGCTCCAGCTTGACCACGCGCGCGTCGGGGTAGTCCTTCTCGAACTCCAGGATGTTGCGTATGTCCGCGCCCCGCCACGAGTAGATGCCCTGGTCGTCGTCCCCGACGACGCAGAGGTTCCGGTGCTCCTCGGCAAGCATCTTGACGAGGTAATACTGAACGACGTTGGTGTCCTGGTACTCGTCGACCAGTACGTGCCTGTAGCGCTCGCGGTACCTGGCGAGGACCGCCGGGTAGAGCTCCAGAAGGTTCACCATCACCAGCAGCAGGTCGTCGAAGTCGAGCGCGTCGTTCTGGCGCAGCCGCTCCTGGTAGCGCTTGTACACCTGCCAGGCGACCTCCATGAAGAAGTCCCCCTCGACGCGATCGCCGAAGCACTCCTCGTCTATCATCTCGTTCTTGGCCTGGCTGATGACCGCCTTTAACGCGCGCGGGTGGTAGCTCTTCTTGTCGAGGCCCAGGTCCTGAACGCACTGGGTGATGAGCCTCACCGAATCGATCTCGTCATAGATCGAGAAGTTGGAAGTGTATCCGAGCGGCGCGATCTCGCGGCGCAGGATGCGCGCGCAGGACGAGTGGAAAGTCCCGACCATCATGTCGCGCGCGGGTATGCCGACCAGCCGGCCGACGCGCTCCTTCATCTCGCCCGCCGCCTTGTTGGTGAATGTCAGGGCGAGGATGTCCCAGGGGCTCACGGAGCAGTCGTGGACGAGGTGCGCGATCCTGTAGGTGAGGACGCGGGTCTTGCCGCTGCCGGCGCCCGCGATTATCAGGAGCGGCCCTCCCATGTACTCGACCGCCTCGCGCTGGGGCGGGTTGAGGTCGTCGAGGTAGGATGTCCTGCTGCCGGAGGAGGTCATGGGGCCGGGCCTATTCCCATTCTATGGTGCTCGGGGGCTTGCTCGAGATATCGTAGGCTACCCTGTTGACGCCTTTCACCTCGTTGATCACCCTGCTCGATATCCGCTCGAGCACCTCGTGGGGTATGCGCGCCCAGTCGGCGGTCATGGCGTCCTCAGAGGTGACGGCGCGCAGCACGATCGGGTAGGCGTAGGTGCGCCCGTCCCCCATCACGCCGACGGACTTTATGCAGGGCAGCACGGCGAAAGACTGCCATATCTCCCTGTACAGGTTCGCTCGCTTGATCTCCTCGAGGACGATGGCGTCCGCGCGGCGCAGTATGTCCAGGCGCTCAGCGGTGACCTCGCCGATGATGCGCACCGCGAGCCCCGGGCCGGGGAACGGCTGGCGCCAGACTATCTCCTCGGGGAGGCCGAGCTCTTCTCCCACCGCCCGCACCTCGTCCTTGAACAGGGCGCGCAGCGGCTCGATGAGCTCGAAGTCCATGTCGTCGGGAAGTCCGCCCACGTTGTGGTGTGACTTGATGCGCGCGGCGTCCTTGGTGCCGCTCTCGATGATGTCGGGGTAGAGCGTGCCCTGGACCAGGAACTTGGTGTCCTCGAGATCGCGCGCGACCTCCTCGAAGACCCTGATGAACTCGTGGCCGATGGTCTTGCGCTTCACCTCGGGGTCGGTCACCCCTTCCAGCTTGGCGAGGAACCGCTCGGCCGCGTCCACGTGGATCAGCTTCATCTTGTGATGGCGCCCGAACGTCTCGACCACCTCTTCGGCCTCTCTCATGCGCATCATCCCGGTATCCACGAACACGCAGGTCAACTGGTCACCCAGCGCCTTGTGCACGAGCACAGCGGCGACCGAAGAGTCGACCCCGCCGGAGAGACCGCAGATTATCTTCTCTTTGCCGACGCGGGCCCTGATCTCGGCTACCGAGTCCTCGATGACGGAGGACATCGTCCAGGTCGGGAGGCAGTCGCACCCGTGATAGAGGAAGTTCTTGAGGATGTCCATGCCCGCCGGAGTGTGCACCACCTCCGGGTGGAACTGCACCCCGAAGAGGCGTCGCTCGACCGACTCCATCGCCGCGACCGGCGACACCGCCGTGTGCGCGAGCACCTTGAAGCCCGGGGGCGCCGCCGTCACGGTGTCGCCGTGGCTCATCCAGACCGTCTGCTCGAGCGGGAGGTCATCCAGCAGCACGCCCTCTTCCTGCACCACCAGGTCGGTCTTGCCGTACTCGCGGATGCCGGTCGGCTCGACCGTGCCCCCCAGGGTGCGGGCCATCAGTTGCATGCCGTAGCAGATCCCGAGGACAGGTATACCGAGGTCGAAAAGCGCGGGGTCGATGGTCGGCGCCCCTTCCTCGTAGACGCTCATCGGCCCGCCCGAGAGTATGAGCCCGCTCGGGGCCATCTCCTTTATCCTCTCCACCGGGGTCTCGTGGGGGATTATCTCGCTGTATACTTTGCACTCCCGCACCCGGCGCGCGATCAACTGGGCGTACTGCGCCCCGTAGTCCACGACGAGCACAGAGTAATCATGCCTGGTAGTCAAAATAGACCTCCGCCATCGGTTGTGGAGCCTCGCGGCGTCACTTGCCCATCCCCACGCCTTCGCTGCGCTGGATGGACTTGCCCTCCGTCTGCAGCGACGGGGCGACCATCACCTCGGCCCGCTGGAACTCCTTGATGGTGGCATACCCGCAGGTCGCCATCGACATGCGCAGGCCGCCGAAGAGGTTGAAGGTGCCGTCGGTCTCGTGTGCCGGGCCCTTGAGGATCTCCTCCAGGCCCGCCGCCTGCCCGACGTGGACCCGGGTGCCCCTGGGGAGCTCCGGGTGGAAGGTCGCCATGCCCCAGTGGTATCCGCGGCCCGGCGCCTCCTTGGCCCGTGCGATCGGGGCTCCGATCATCACCGCGTCCGCTCCGCATGCCACGCACTTGGCGATGTCGCCTCCCGTCCTTATGCCCCCATCGGCTATCACGTTGACGTAGCGCCCGGTCTCCTCCATCAGGCGCGCACGAGCCGCCGCCGCATCCGCCAGCGCCGTCGCCTGGGGCACCCCGATGCCCAGGACGCCGCGGGTGGTGCAGGCGTGACCGGGCCCGACCCCGATGAGAACGCCGACCGCGCCCGTCCTCATCAGGTGGAGCGAGGTGTGGTACGACGCGCAGCCGCCTACGATGACCGGCACGTCCATCTCTGAGATGAACTTGTACATGTCGAGAGGCTCTCGGGTGTTGCTCAGGTGCTCGGCGCTCACCACCGTGCCCTGGATTATGAGTATGTCCAACCCCGCTTCCAGAGCGTAAGGGCAGAGCTGCTCGACCCTGGGCGGGGTGAGCGAAGCGGCTGTGACCACTCCGGACTTCTTGATCTCTTCGACGCGCCTGGAGATGAGCTCGGGCTTGACGGGCTCCTGGTAGAGCCGCTGGATACCCCGCGTCGCTTCCTCTTTCGTCAGTGAGGCGATCTCCTCGAGGACCGGGTCCGGGTCCTCGTAACGGGTCTGGAGCCCCTCGAGGTTCAGGACCCCCAGGCCTCCAAGCCTGCCGACGGCAATAGCCATCGCCGGGTCGACCACTCCGTCCATGGCGGAGGCGAGAAACGGAAGCTCGAAGCGGTACGGGCCGAGCTGCCAGGAGAGGTCGATGTCCTCAGGGTCGCGGGTCCGGCGCGAGGGCACTATTGCGATGTCATCGAGGCCGTAAGCTCTCCGTCCGGATTTTCCCATGCCGATTTCGACTTCCAAAATACCTCCATAGCGGGTTCGGGGGGTTACGTTTTCCATATTTAATCATGTAGCGCGGACAGCGTAAAGGAGATGGCTCAAGCAGAGGCGGCTCTCAAGGACCGCCGGGCTAAACTTCTTGGGGTCAGACCCTTTTTTGTTTAGTCGAAACGGTCAGTAGCATGCACGCCGCACACCCGCGCTCCGCCAGAGCGGGGCCATAAAGCCTGGCGAGGGGTGCCTTCTTCCGCGCACGTTGAGTCTTCGACGCTATGTGACATCCGATTGGACCGCACAGACACGCGCTCCGCCAAAGCAGGACAACAAAGTGTGGCGAGGGGTGCCTTCTTCCGCGGACGTTGAGTCCTCGAAGGGGAGCGGAAGGAGGCACCCCGAGCTCCCTCGAAGGGGAGCGGAAGGAGGCACCCCGAGCTCAACGCACGCGGGTCAGCAACATGGCCACCTTGCCGTTTCCGCCCTTCGGATAGCTCGCGATGACCTCCAGAGGCCAGTCCGGGGGGAACTCGCCGATGCCGTTGATGACACAGAAAGTGCCGCTCGGGGCAGTCTGAAGCGCCTGCGGACAGCTCTCCATGTTCTCGATCGTCACGGGAACGATCTCGACGTTGGCGTTGCCGTAGAGGTAGGCGTTGATGGCGTCCGCCGGGAAAGACGCGCCGCCGGCGCCGGGGGCGCCGATAGCCACCACCTTGATCGGACCCTTGCGGCTCTCCCCTTCGAGGTACGCTGCGATCTCGGCGGTGCCATAGCCCGCTGGCCACTGCGCGACGAACGCGTCCCGGTCCTCCTGGGGCAGGCTCGCCTTGACAGGATTGCTGGTGATCCTTACGACCTGGACCGCCGCGGGCACAGCAATGAGGGACACGAGCACGATGAACGCAAGGCCGGGCGCGACGCAGCTCCCCCGGGAACCCAGGCGTCTTCGCTCCAGCACCCATTCGGCGACCGTCAGCACGCCGTATCCCGCCCCGATCAGGAGCGGCGGGAGCAGGATGAGGAAGAACCTGGTGAAATGGAAGAGCGCGACGAGCGATTCGAAGAGGCCGGCGATCCCGAACCACGCCAGCAGGAACCAGGCCGGCCGCCATCTCCTGACTATGCCCATCAGCAGCCCGCCGAAGCACATCACCAGGAATGCCGGGGTCAGGTAGACGAACAGCACCCTGAAGACGGCCCTGGTGTTTCCGGGGAGCATCAGCAGCGGGCTGCCGAGAAGCTCGGTGAAGGTAAGGGTGCGGGTCTTCTCGAGGTCGGCAATGAAATGGAAGCCGGGCGCCAGCCTGAGCAGGCTGAACATGGAATAAGCCACCAGGCAGGATACGGCCACCGCGAGCAGCCACAGCAGGAGGGGCCGGTACCTGCCGGGCACGCCCCGCGGGCTCCGCTTGACCAGGTACGCGAACGGGATGATCGGGAACAGCAACAGGGCGGTGCTCTTGGTCAGCAGCGCGAGCCCGCTCGCTACGGCTGTCCCGATCAGGTAGAACAGTTTTCCCGACGTCCTCGCTTTGACAGCGAAGAAGAGAGCCCAGGTAAAGAAGGTCAGCAGCAGGCCTTCGGCAAGCGCCAGCCTGTCATACCACAGCGCGAACGGGCAGATCACGTAGAGAAATGCCGACAGGACGCCGAGACGGTTTCCGTGGAGCTCCCTGCCGAGCAGGAAGACGCCCAGCGTCGTGAACGCGCCGAAGACGATAGTGGAGACTCGCCCGGCGACCAGCGGGTCCTTGATCATCTGGATGAACGGCACCATCGCCAGCGGGTGCAGAGGGGGCTTTCCGTCGGTGAGCGAGACGAGGAAGTTCCCGCTGTGGGCCGCCATCTGGCCCCAGCGGATGTAGATGCCCTCGTCGCAGAACATGGGCAGGCTCTTCAGGTGATAGAGCCGTGTAGCGAAATAGAGGGCGAAGACCGCGAGGAGAGTGAGTGCTGCCCGATGCCGCCTGAGGAACAAGACGGCCCTGGAGAGTAGTCGTCTCAGTCGCGCGCAGAGTTCCAAAAGGAGCCTTTTTTCAATAAAGGTCTTTACGCACGGGTCTCGCTCTGAAAACTATTCCCGGACGGGACGCGTGTCAACAGAATCGGCGAAAGTCCCCGGGGATTTTCTGAAATACCCGGCCATGCACTCCCGGGCGCCCGGAAGACTTGCCCTTACTCTCCACGCTGGCCCCGTCAGCGTATAGAATGTCGTCAACATATTCGCCAAGAACGGGGAGGGTACCTTGCCACTGGACGAATGGGCGATAGACGAACTGCGACGGGGCGCGATGACCGCGATCGACGGCCTCTGGTTCATGACCGCCGAGAAGAAGCTCGGGTTCGACGGAGCGCTCGAGCTCGATATCGAGGTGTGGCGGCAGTACGGGCTCATCATGCTGAAGCGCGCGGCGAAGCTGATGGACATCCCCCTGGAGGAGGGCAATCCTCCGGACCTAGAGACGGTGAACGAGCTCCTGGAGGCCCTCTGCGCCATCGACGGCACGGAGTGCTCCAGTGAGGTCACCTCGCGGGACACCGCCGTTTTCACCGTCAGGTCATGCGCCTGGTGGGAGAACCTCAAGAAAGCAGGGCGGGAGGATGCCGTCCCCTGCGACCTGGTGGACAATGCGACCTTCGAGACCTGGCTCGAGGCAGTCGACCCGTCGCTCGAGATGGCCATCAACAGGTCGTTCCCCCAGGGAGACGACTGCTGCCGCTGGATGATCTGGCGCCGCGCGTGCAAAGCCGGCGGTGAAGAGGAGGCCTGAGGATGCTCCCCGCGTACACCGAGGCGTCCAGGCAGGCCCTCGAGAACCTGCGCAATACCGGGCACTTCGGCTGGTACCTGGTCCCCATCCTCGCCTTTATAGCCTACGTCTACGTCGTGGAGGCGGAGCGAAAAAACTGGGACATCTTCCTGGCCGGCTTCGCTTTCATGGGCGTGGAGCTCGCGTGGGAGATGTTCAACGCCCTCATCCTGCACTGGTCTGGCACTTCGGCGCTCTGGACCGCACCTTCTGATACGGCATACCTGGTGTTTGTGGGGCTCACCATAGAGATCGCCATGATGTTCGCGGTCGCGGGCATCATCTTCACCAAAGCGCTTCCAGAGGACAAGAAGAAGAAGATCGCCGGCATCCCCAACCGGGTATTGATGGCAGTGGCGTTCGCGGTCGGATGTGTGTTCGTCGAGGTCATCCTGAACGGGTGGGGGGCGCTGGTCTGGCACTACGCCTGGTGGAGATGGCCGAACATCTGGCTCATCATCGTGGCCTATTTCGTAGGCTTCTACGGCATCGCGCTCTTTTTCGACCTGCCCTCCAGAAAGTTGAAGCTCTCGATAACGCTGGGGGCGTATGCGCTCGACCTGGTGCTCGTGATCGTGTTCGTCTGGTCGCTCAAGTGGATCTGACTAAACTTTTCGGGGTCAGACCCTTTTTTGTTTAGTCCGCTTACTTGAGCCTCGCGGTCACGAACTCCGCGACTTCCGGGGGCGCCTTCGGCTCGGGCCTGCGCACCAGCGCCATGGTCTCGGTCGCGCACCACGGCGTGCAGACGCCGCACCCTATGCACAGCGACTCATCGACCACCGCGATGTCGTCATCTGAGACCACGACCGCTCCCGCGGGACACCTGTCCTCGCACGAGCAGCAGCCGACGCAATCCTCCGCGCTGACCGTCGCAAGATAACTGGAGCGGGCCAGGCTGTCAAAGCCGAGCTTCATGGTGGTCAGGAAAGCGCAGCAGCACGGGCAGCAGTTGCATATCGTGGTGAGGACCCCGTTCAGGTTGTCGCAGGTGTGGACCATGCCTTCCTTCGTGGCGTCCTCGAGGATGCGGAGCACGTCGTCCTTTGTGATCTGCCGCGCCATGCCCTGCTCGACCATGTACCTCGCCATCGAGCCGAAGTGAAGGCAGTTCTCGAGGGTGTGCTCGCAGCCCTCGCCGTTGTAGCGCCTCATCAGTCGGCAAGGGCAGTGGGCGACTGCCATGAAGGACAGGCCCTCCAGCTTCTCCTCGATCGCGTCGTAGGGTAGCACCTCGCTTGCGTCGACCAGCGACTCGGATATGGGAATCACCCTTACGAGCGGGACTCCCCTCTCCAGCTCCTCGCCGAACGCCTCCTTGAAATACTCGATCCAGAGGGGCGAGAGGCGCTCGGTCATCCGGGTCGACCTCCCGGACCAGAATGGGGTCTCGGAGAACCCGACGATGCTGGGCAGCAGCCGGTAGATGCGCTCCTGTCCGGGCTTCTGCTCGGTGAAGACTGTGCCGCGGCGCGCCATCGAGTTGAGCAGCTCGGTCAGGTTCTCGACCTCGGGCATTACCTCCTGCCACAGCTCCGCCGTCTTCGCCTCGAAAGTCATCTTCAGTCCTACCACGGCTTCGTCGCCGGGAAAGAGGACTTCGAGGATCTTCAGGCTCACAGGCGTCGCCGGGAATCCGACAATGTGTTCGTCGAGGTGCCGCGCAAGCTGTTCGTATGTGTCGTCCGCCATGCTGACCTCCCCGCTTCGACATGCCTGACCTTCACGACACGAGGTCATCATATCAGACGGCGGGCGAGCAGACGCCTTGAAGAGAAAAGCGCCCGCTCGAGCGGGCGCTTTTGCTTATCGAAGTTGCTTGTTTACATCATGCCTGGGGGCATCCCGCCGCCCATGCCGCCCATCCCCATGCCGCCGCCCTCTTCGGGCTTGTCGGCG
>Ga0066793_10000001_pt1 | contig 78192 bp, 67 predicted proteins | sample PersoiDNA2013189_FD_83876 | JGI IMG/M metagenome (GOLD analysis project Ga0066793, IMG submission 83876) | Permafrost soil microbial communities from the Arctic, to analyse light accelerated degradation of dissolved organic matter (DOM) -... | ecosystem: Environmental > Terrestrial > Soil >... | reverse complement strand
GGTCACGCCCCTCGGCCGCCGCCATCCTCAAGAGGTCGTAGGTATAGCCCGGCAGTCCCATGAACAGCGTCGGCCTCACGCGCTCGATGATGTTGAGAATCCGCTCGTTGCCCGTCGACGGGCCGCCGCCCGTGTTCACGGTCGTTATCGCCGCCCCCTCCGCGCCGGTGATCGCCACCCAGTACGCGAGGTGCGAGGGGCCCGGGAAGTTGTTGATCGCCACGACGCGCCTGTCGTAGTCCTCTGACGCGCGGCTCGAGACGACCGAGGCGAGCCGCCTGCCCGCTTCCTTCATGCGGGCGAGGTCGTGCAGCGTGAAGAAGAACGGGGTGGGCTCGGCCGTCCTGCCGGTGGTGAACATCGGCAGCACCGGCTGGTACTCCTCGCGGAACTCCTGCTCGGAGGAGTGCTCGCCGCCGGCCGCCTCCAGGTTGGTCATCTGCGGCACCCAGCCCTTCGACTTGTAGAGCTTGACCTGGTCGAAGCCCGGCTCGAGCACGAACAGCCGCGGGTTGTCGGGGTCCTGCGGGTCGGGGGCTATGTCCTCCTTGTAAGTGAAGGGGAGTTTCTGCAGGTCATCGACCGACCTGATCGCAGCCGGGTCGATCCCGCCCTCATCGAAGACCGTTCGATAGTGGGGGTGAAAGGGGTACACGCGACGGGTCACGAACTCGCGCAGAGAAGCGTCCTGCATCGCCCGGACCTCCCCCGGTGTCCAGGAGTCCCATCCCTTGACGCAACTCGCCTCCCACCTGCGTACCGGCACTCTCCTCTTCATGTTACGGCTGCTCTCCCTTCCGGACGGGCCCGCCCTTCACGGGGCGGAAGTACTTGATGTCGTGCAGGGTCCCTTTTCTCTTCTCTGCCCAGACAGCCTTCACTCGCATCCCCACGCGGATGTCTGCCGGCTCCACCTCGCCCAGTGTGTGCGGGAACTGGACGTCGGCTCCGTCGAGCTTGATGAACGCGTAGACGTAAGCCGGCTCGGTCGGCTGGCCTATGAACGGGAGGTGGATGACCGTGTAGGTGAGCAACTCGCCCTCGTCGGCCAGCGGCACCCACTCGTCCACCGGGGTGAAACAGAACCCGCAGTAAGGCCGCGGGGGCAGCAGGACCGCCCCGCACTTCGGGCACTTGACCCCCATTATCCGCTTGTTGTCGCGCATCTCGCGGAAGAAGCGGTCGTAGTGCTCGCCGTACGCGTACCGGTACGTGATGTCGATCTCGCCTGTCACTGTCCTGACGGGCTCGGCGCCCGCCGGCTTTGCCACATCGAGCATGTTACCCCTCGGCCTCCTCGCCGTCGGAGACGAACCACCTGATATCGGTTATGGCGCCTTCGCGCTCGGCCTCCGGCTTGAACTCCGGGCGGACGGTCGCGCCGATCTTGATCCTGTCGTCATCGGGGGCGACGTGCAACATCTCTGAGTCCGACCCCGCTAGCCGCACCAGCACGTAACGGAACGGGGCTTTGAGCGGAGCCCCGTCGAAATCACGCGCGATGCGGGACCAGGACATGACGACGCCCCTCGGCCCGACCTCCCTGAAGTCACCCGCGGCCGCGCCGCACTTCTCGCAGTAGGACTGCGGCGGGACCGCCACGTCCCCGCAGCCGTCGCACACCGCTCCGAGGATCTTGCCGTGGTCCCTGAGCGCGCCGAGGAACGCGCCGACCACCTCGCCGGTCGCCCAGCTGTAGGTGCAGCGCGCCTCTCCCTCCAGATATATGAGCTCGGGCGGTCTAAGGTCCACCGTCTCTCCTGTCGTCTGTCGGTGCCGGCGGGACGCCGGCGCTACGTTTCCTGTCTCGGTGCCGGCGGGACGCCGGCGCTACGTTTCCTGTCTCGGTGCCGGCGGGACGCCGGCGCTACGTCATCTGTCTCATCTGCCGGCGGGACGCCGGCGCTACAGTTTCTCAGAGAATATCGTCACCGTGCTGAACTGGATCGCTCCTCCCCAGGAGTGTGCCAGCGCCTTCCTCACGCCGGGCACCTGGTGCTCGCCCGCTTTGCCCATGACCTGCATGGCCGCTTCGATCTGGCGGATCATCGCGGACGCCCCGATGGGGTTCGATGAGAGCACCCCGCCCGATGGGTTCACCGGGAAAGCCCCGCCCAGAGCGGTCTCTCCCGACTCGGCGAGCCGTCCTCCTTCGCCCGGCGCGCACAGGCCGAGGGCCTCTGTCCAGATCAGCTCCTGGAAGCTGAACGCCTCGTACACCTCCGCGATGTCGAGTTCTTTGAGCGGCTCGTAGATCCACGCCATCTGGTAGGCCTGCTGGGCCGCCCTCACGCACGACTCCGGGTAGGCCATGTCGACGTGCGGGACGTACGGGCTCTCGCTGCAGGTGCCGACCCCGGCGAACCAGGCGGGCCGGCTCGTCAGCTTGCGCGCGCGGCGGTCCTCTGCGATCACCACGGCAGCCGCGCCGTCGCTGGTCGGGCAGCAGTCCAGGAGCTTGAGCGGCTCCGCCACCGGGGCGGAAGCCATCACGTCCTCTACGGTTATCTCCATCTGGAGCTGGGCGTACGGGTTGAGCAGGGCGTTCTTCCGGTTCTTGACCGCGACCATCGCGGCCTGCTCTTCGGTCACGTCGGGGGAGTACCTCGACAGGTACTGGCGCGCCTGGAGTCCTGCCAGGCCGGGCGCTCCGCAGGCGAAGTCGCGGTCCCACAGCGGGTCGTAGCACGCCGAGAGCCCGTACTGGGCGACCCCGTCGGAGAGCTTCTGGTATGCGACGGCGAGGACGACGTCGTACATCCCCGACACCACGTGATAGTAACCGGCGATCGTCGTCGAGGCGCCCACGGTCCCACCCGTGTGTATCCTCATCACGGGCTTGCCCGCCGCCCCGAGCGCCGGGGCTATCCAGTTCTCGGGGTAGTTGACCCCTTCGAATATCTCGGGGGCGCTGCCGACCAGGAAGGCATCGACGTCACGCGCGGTGAGGCCCGCGTCGTCGAGCGCCCTGCTGGCCGCCTCGCGCACCAGTTCGGGCACGTTCACGTCCTCGCGTCGGCTCGTGTAACGGGTCTGTCCTGTTCCTACTACCGCGGCCGGTCTCGTCAACGATTTCTCCAGTCGTTCATTTCTCCACGACCATGCACGCTGCCGTCTGCATGGCGAGCCCGCCCCCCGCGTGGGCGAGAGCCTTCTTCGCTCCCTCGATGCGCGGGCCGTCGGTGCGTCCGGTCACCTGGGCGCAGGCATCCGCAAGCCTGACCAGCCCCGTGGCCACCAGCGGGTTCGCGCAGGTCGCGCCGCCGGAGGGGTTCACCGGCAGCCGGCCCCCCCGCTCCGTCGCCCGCGACTTGAGCAACTCCTCGCCCTCGCCCTCGGCGCAGAGCCCGAAAGCCTCGCAGAGCATCAGCTCCTGGTAGGCGAAGGACTCGCTGAGCTCCACCAGGTCGAGCTGCGCCAGCGGGTCTGTTATCCCGGCCCGCTCGAACGCCGACCGGGAGGCGCTCGCCGCCGCCCGCGCCTTGTAGAGCTCCCGCGCTCCGGGGCTGTAAGCGTCGATGCTGTGGCCCATGCCTGATATCCAGGCGGGCCTGTTACGGAGCGAACGCGCCACGTCACCCAGGGCGATGACGACCGCGCAGGCGCCGTCGGAGGACGGGCTCGCCTCCAGCTCCCTTATCGGAGAAGCCAGCTCCGAAGAAGAGGCGACGTCCTCGAGGGTTATCTCGCTGCGAAGCTGCGCGTGCGGGTTGTAGACCCCTGCCGCGCGGTTCTTGACGGCCACGCCGGCCGGGCCCTCGGGGCTCACGCCGTAGTGGTGCATGTAGGCCCTCGCCTGCAGCGCAGCGGCCGTAGTCGCGTCGACCCCCAGGGGCCTGAGGTAGAAAGGCTCGCACATGGACTGGGTCTGCTTGACCGGTGAGCTCTCGGAGCTCTTTCCGTAGGCTACGACCAGGGCCGTCGAGAAGAGGCCGCTGGCGATGCGCATGTAAGCGTATATCGCCGCCAGCAGCCCGTCGCCCGCGACCTTGGACTCTTCCTTGAAATGAGCGCCCATGGCGTCGACTGTGATGCAGGTCGAGATTCCCCTGCCGTCAAGGAAGTCGCTTCCGGCGTCGATGACCACGTCGATGTCGTGGATGGTGAGCCCGCAGGATGAAAGAGCTTCGCTCACGACCTGGTAGATGATGCTGAGGTGGGTCTCGCGCTCCATCGCGAGGCGATGGTCAGTCTGTGCCCAGCCTATCACGGCGACTTCGTCCATCACGGACCCTTCGAGTCGTGTACCTCGATTATCCGGGGCTCTATCTTATCAGTTACCTCGAGCAGTCCCACCGTGTGCTTTCTTGCGAACATCCTGTCGGTCGGGCTTCCGGGGTTGAAGAAGAGGACGCCGTTGCGCTCCTTGATGAGCGAGTTGTGGGTGTGCCCGAAGACTATGCACTCGCAACCCTCTCCCTCGAACATCCGCGCGACCTTCCAGGTGATACCCGACGGCGGGCCGTGACCGTGGGTGAGCCCGATCTTGAAAGGGCCCGCCTCTACCACGCGCTTTTCCGGCAGGGTGCGGGCGACCTCGCCGTGGTCCATGTTGCCTTTGACCGCGAGCGTCTCGGCGATGGCCGAGAGCTGCTCGACGACCGCCATCTCGAGGATGTCTCCGGCGTGGAGTATCAGGTCCACGCCGTCGAAGGCCGCTGTCACGGAGTCCGGGAGCGGGCGTCCCATGAGGTGGGTGTCTGAGATGCATCCGATCAGCAAGGCCGTCACCCCCTGGCGGCGTCGGCGGCGCTCTTGTCGCCGGACGCCTCGGAGCTACGTCCGGGCGAGGTGGGGAACTCGAGGAAGAACAGGGCGCCCGCGGGCGCGTCGGCGACCCCGACCCGTCCCCCTATGCGCTGCATCACCCTTTTCACCATGGAGAGCCCGAGCCCCGAGTGCCCTTCCCAGTGGGTGAAGAAAGGCATGAACATGAACTCGCGCGTCTCCGTCGACAGGCCGGGCCCGCTGTCGGTGACCTCGATGCGCACGAATCCGCCCTCGTCGCTCCCTGTCACCGCCACTCGCTTGTCGCCCATCGCGGCGGCGATGCACGCGTTCTCGATGACCTGCTCGAGCGCCGTCCGTATCATCCGCTCGAAGCCGAACACGGGCGGCAGCCCGGACAGCTTCAGCGACACCTGGACGTCTTCGGCATCGGGAGACGAGAGGGCCTCGGTGACCACCTCCGCCGTCATCGAAGTAAGGTCGTACTCCGCGGGCGTGTCCCACTCGCGCGTGGTGGTGCAGTTGAGATACTGCTCGAGGTCTTCCAGCAGGCCGAGCAGGGTAGAGTATCCCGCCTCGAGCATGGCGATCACGTCCTCCCTCGCCCGTGACCAGTCGTCGGCGGTCATGCCTCTGAGCCGCTCGATCACCCTGGAGAGGGGGTGCGTGTAGACTCTCTCGACGCGGGTGCCCAGGGAGCGAAGCAGCACCTGGTAGTCGACGGTGCCTCCCTTGCGAGCCGGCGCCTCGCCGGTCCCCCGCGCCTCCATGAAGACGCACGCGGCGCCGATGACCTCCGGGCCGCTGACCAGCGGGTATATCCTGTAGCTCACCGAGAGCAGCGACTTGTCGGTCTTCATGACGATGGCGTCGCCTTCCCTGACCAGCTTCGGGTCCTTCAGCACGTCCAGCATGCCGTGCTCCAGCGGGCCGAGCGGGTTCTGGTCGAGCGAGGTCTCCGGGCGCAGCAGGGCCTGCGTCTTCTCGCCGAAGGTGTAGCCGGTGAGCCGCTGCGCCTCACGGTTGAAGACGCCGATGCGGCCCCGGGCATCCGCTGTGATCACGCCCGCCACCATCTCTTCGAGGACCGAGTCCGTCACGCCCCGCTCGCGCGAGAGCGCGTCCAGGCTCTTGCGCGCTATCCGGTAGAGTTCGGCGTTGGTGATGGACAGGCTGGCGATCTCGCCCAGGCCGTCGAGGAGGCGCTTCTCCTCGTCGCTGTAGATATGCTCTCTCGTGTTCGCCGCCACCAGCATGCCCAGGAACTTGCCGCGTGCCACCAGGGGTACCAGCACCTGCGAGCTGGGCTCCGCGGCGCCGAAGAAGACGTTGTCTCTCTCGTCTATCGACTCGGTGCTGTCCAGCGCCACCATCTCGCGGTTCGAGGCCGCCTCCCCGACCAGGCCTTTCTTCATGGGCAGCGCCTTGAACATCACCTTGGCATCGTCCACGCCCTCGACGACGGCGAGGCGCAGCACGTTCTCGGCTTTGTCCCAGAGGTATATCGCGCCCATGTCCGCGCCGGTGACGTCCGAGGTGTATGCGAGGACCCTGGAGAGGATCTCCTGGAGGTCCAGGGTCGACCCGACCTCCCTGCCCGCCTCCATGAGCAGCCGGAGCCGCTTGTTCGCGTCGATCATCTTGTCGAGGACGCGCTCGACGTAGCGCAGGTTCGAGACCTCTCGGACGATGACGGCGACTATGATGGCGGCGAGCATGAGCATGAGGCCCACCCTCATCACCCAGAAGATGCCCTCGCTCTGGAAGAAATCGCGGACCACCTCGAGGTTCAGGGCGATGACGAGGCCCATCACGCTGAACGAGAAGATGACCACCAGGATGATCGTCAGCGGCGTCACGCGGCGGAGGCGTGGGATCTCGAACTGTTCCTCTTCTTCCGCCAGGGGTGCGGGCACGCCCTTCACCCCGGAGTCCGTGGGAGGTGTATCAGGCGCTGGAGACTCGGGCTCTACGAGCGCCTCGGTCTCGGCGCCCGCAGCCGCCTCTTCCTCGCGGCCTTCCGCGCCGCCTTTTCCGGTGGCCTCATCAGTCTTGTCATCAGGCATGAAGTGTCTCTCCGACAGGTCGTAGGGATGCGTCCAGACAGTCGAGCGCAGGAGTTATTTTTCCAGAGCGGGAGGTTTTCTTCAAGAAGAGGACTGCCCCCTAGAGCGGGTTGTCCTCGAACACGAACATGCCGCCCAGGCCGCCGACCGCCCAGGCGTGGTGCGCGTCGGTGGCGGTGATGTCGAACAGAGACTCAAGGGCGTTGAACTGTTTCACCCAGGTGTGACCGTCGAAGTGGTACACAGGGCCGCTGTTCCCGATGCCCCCGGCCGCCCAGGCGTTGCCGCCGCCGGTGGCCGCGACCTTGTGAAGCTGCTCCGGCACCTCCTGCTGCAGGCGCCACCGCCCCCCGTTGAAGGAATAGACCACGCCCGGCACCGCTTCGGGGACAGCGCCCGGCTTCTCGTCGGACCCCACCGCCCAGATGTGTGAAGCGTCCGCCGCCGAGATACCGAGAAGGACGTGGTGCTTCTGCGCGTCGTACTGTTTCATCCACGACGAGCCGTCGAAGAAGTAGACGGAGCTGAGGCCGGCCTTGTCCTCGGCGACCGCCCAGGCGTGTGAGGCGTCAAGCGCGCAGACGTCCTGCACGTGGATGGCCGCGGCGTACTGCGCCGACCAGCCGGTGCCGTTGAACGCGTAGATGGTGGAGCCGGTATCGCTGGTTCCGACCGCCCAGGCGTGCGTGGGGTCGCCCGCCGCGACGCTGCTGACGGTCGGTTCGGGCACGGTGAACTGCCTGCTCCAGGTCGAGCCGTCGAAAAACCAGACCATGCCCCCGCCGTCCCCGCCCCCGGCCCAGACGTGCTTCGCGTCCGCGGCGGACACGTCCATCGGCTCCGCCTCCAGCTTCTGCGCCTGCGTGGTCCAGGAGACTCCGTTGAAGAAATAGACGGGGCCGCCCCCAACCGCCCAGACGTGCCTCGCGTCGGCGGCGGACACCGAGAGGAGCGACACGTCGCCCTCCTGGGTCTGGATGGACCACGGCGAACTATGGCCGCACGAGGATGCAACGAAAGCGAGAGCACAGGTCATAGCAAGTATCACGACACATTTGAACGTCCTCATGCCGCTTATTCTAGCAGTACCAGCCGGGCAGGTTTTAACCTGACCGCACCGCGCATTGGCGCGTGTGAATTCGCGCCGGTGGTGCGTCGCGAAGCGATGCACGGCCGGCGAGTCACAGCAGAAATCGAAAGCCCCGGCCCATGAGAGCCGGGGCTAATGCGCAGTTTTCTGTGTTGACTACTTCAGGCGGGCGATGAACTCGTCGATGGGGATCGCGGCCAGGGTCTTGATGTGGACCGAGCCCCGCGAGCCCAGCTCGACCGAGATGCGAGCGATGGTCTCGATGTCCGGCGCCTCGAGGATGTTGATGAAGTCGTACTCGCCGATGACGGCGTACTGGTCGACCACCTTGCCCCCGAGTGCCTCGACGTCCTTGTTTACTTCCTTGATCCTCTCGGGATTCTTCTTGACAGTCGACGCGCCCTCGTCGGTGAGGCTGCTGAGCAGTATGTACCTGGGCATGCCGTTCCCCCTTTCTTCCGCCTTTGGCTGGTAACACACAATTCTACAAACGGGGTCAGGCACTGTCCACCTTCTTGTCCACATTGGCCTCTGATGCCTGGCGACGGCGCGGGGCCGGGGCGCCGGGGAGGTGGACAAGAAGGTGGACGGTGCCTGGCCCCTCCTGTCGTCCATCACAGGAAACCAAGGCCGCCTAGAGAAATAATTCTAAAGGCTTGCGCCGGGTGGAGGCGTGACCTTGACGTGTGGGCCAGGGGCGGAAGGACTGAGATGCGCATATTCGCGTGGATAGCCAGGCAGGTCAAGCGCTTTCCGTGGACCATCATCATCGTTTCCATCGTCCTGTCGCTGGGCCTCGGGCTCGGGCTCCTCTTCCTCAAGGGCGACGTCACCTACCCGAGCCTGCTCCCCAAGAACTTCCCGAGCGTCAAGGCGCTCGCCGACCTCAACAAGAATTTCGGCGGCACCTCCTACGAGACCATCCTCATCACGGCCCCCGACGTCACCGACAACAAGGTCGTGCAGTTCCTGATAGGGCTTGAAGACTACATCAACCAGGACCCCGCGCTGGGCAAGGGCCAGATAGTTGCGATACCGGGTCAGAAAGGCGCAGGTGTTCCGCCCATCCTCCAGCAGCCGGTGCCGAACATCAACGACTACCTGAGCCCGTTTGTGGCCAACATCAGGACCGGGATAGCGCAGAGCGGTTTCAATATAAGGCTGTCCGACATAACCGTCGACCAGATCAAGTCACAGACTGGCAAGGACTTCAAGCAGACGGTCAGAGAGGACTACCTCTCCGTGCCCGACGTGCGCTCCCAGATGATCGGAAAGCAGAAGTTCCTGATCTACGACCCGAAGACCGACACCTACCCGGCCGCTCTGGTGATGATAAAGACCAACGCGTCCCTGACCCCCAACCAGCAGATCGTGCTCGCCGGGAGCCTCGAGAACCTGTTCAAGACCAAGCTCACCGGCATACCGGGGCTCAAGGTGTACATGTCGGGCGACCCGACCCTCGCCCGGGACTTCAACACGCACATCCGCGACAAGACGCTGCTGCTCGGGCTCATCGCTCTCGGGTTCGTGGTGTTCGTCATCTTCCTCGCGTTCAGGAGGTTCAGCGACGCGTTCCTGACCCTCGGCGTGATCCTGCTCAGCGTCCTGTGGACGTTCGGTTTTACGGGCTGGGTGGGGATACCGTATTCGGTGACCGCCATCGCCATCATCCCGCTGCTGCTTGGGCACGCGCTCACTTTCGTGGTCCCGTTCACCGCGCGCTATTACGAGGAGATGGGGCACGAGTTCAGGTCCGTGGAGATGGTCGGGGTGGCTCTCATCGGCGTGGGCGTGGCGATATTCCTGATGGCCATCACCAGCATCCTCGGCTTCCTGGTCTTCGAGTTCAGCGTCCTTCCGCCGCTCAAGGATTTCGGCGTGACGGCGGCCGTCGGGACTTTCTTCGCCTTCGCCCTCACGGTCGTCCTGCTGCCCGCGACCATGGTGATCCGCGACCGCGTCTACGAGCGCGCGCCCGCGGAGGAGCTCGAGAAGGCGAAGACCCACTTCGACGGCCTGTCCCGGCGCAGGTCGCGCAGCCTCTTCGCGCGTGTCACCGACCGGGTGCTCGAGTGGTTCACGGTGCTCGCGACCAGGCATTCGATAATCGTGATAATCGCGGGCACTGTGCTCATCGTGCTCGGCCTGATAACGAGCCGGAACCTGACCACCGACTCGGACCTTCGCAAGCTGTTGCCGCAAGGGCTCCCCAGCATCAAGTCCGACTTCACGGTGGAGAAATACTTCGGGGGCCAGCAGACCGACACCATCATGGTGACCGGGGATGTCCTCGACCCGGCCAACCTCAAGCTGATGGCGGAGCTGGAGGACAAGATCGCGAGCGACCCGAGGAACTTCCACAACGGGACCCAGATCTACACGAGGGATTCCATCGTCGGGCTCCCGGACGCGCTCACCTCCGCCAACAACGGCAAGCTTCCGGCCACCAAGGCGGAGGCGGAGGCTGCCATCAAGACCGCGCAGGACAACGGCGGGTACATAGTCGGGGGACTGCTGAGCCAGGACCGCAAGTACGGGTTGATCAGCCTCAACGGCAGCGGCGCGCCGACTTCCGAGGTGGTCAACCAGAAGATGCTGCTGCTGGGCAGCGACAGCGGTAAAATCCTCACGCCGGCCGGGCTCCGCTACGAGCTGGGCGGCATCACACCGCTCACCAGGGACATGACCAAGAACATCATCCCCACCGAGACCTGGTCGTCCGTCCTGTCGCTCGGGCTCTGCGGCCTCCTGCTGATACTCATCTTCTGGTCCATCCCGTACGGGCTCATCACCCTGACGGTCGCGTTCGCGGGCGTCGCGGCGGAGCTGGGCTTCCTGACCCTGATGGGCTTCCCGCTGGACGTCGTCACGTCGCTGTCCTCGGCGCTGGTCATCGGCATCGGGAGCAACTTCGGGATCATCTTCACCCACAGGTACATCCAGGAGATGCGCAAGGGCGACGTCTTCCCGGCGGAGGCGATCCGCACGACCATGATGAACCTGGGCAGGGCGAACGTGGTGGCGGCGATCGCCACCTGCGGGGCTTTTGTGATCGTGCTCCTCGCGGGGATCGTGCCGCTGGTGCGGTTCGCGGGGGCGACGGCGTTCGGCGTGGCGATGTCGCTGATCGCGGCGCTGACGTTCATGCCCGCGCTCCTCTTCAGGCTGTCCAGGCACAGGCGCGTGGCCGTGGAGAATGCCGTGCCTCTGGAGGATGTCGCCTGAGGCGGCCTTAAGAAAAAAAACCTGACCCTAAAGGTATCTGATTTGACTCAGGGGTGGTGCATTTCTTCGAAACGCACCACCCCTGCCAAGTTAGAGGTGCCAATGCACCGTCTGGTCAGGCTAAAGCCTGCCCGCCAGGTCCTTCATCGGGCAGAACTCGTTGCCGCACCTCGGGCACGCGTTCTTGAGGATCCCGTAGAAGCCGGCTACGGTGCCGAGCAGGTAGGCCGCCGTGAGCAGTTTGCTCTTGAGGACCTGCCGGAGTGGTATGAGCATCACTGCGCCCAGGAAAGCGAAGTCCAGGGTCATCATGTTGCGGTCAAGCTCGTGCTCGGTGTCGCGCGGCATCATCTTCGCGGTCGCGATTCCGAGGAGGGTGGAGCATTCGGTGCCGTAATACTGGCACCTCGCGCAGGTCCACCTGCGCCAGACCGTCAGGAAAGCAGTCCCCGCAGGCAGGAACACCAGCAGCTTTCGCCGCCGGTACCGCCAGAGGGCGGCCGTCCCGACCAGCACCGGAGCGCCCATCAGGACCTGGTTGGTGATGGCGCTCTTCCTGTCCCAGGGGCTCGCGTCCTGCGACGCCGGGCACCCGCAAGTATCAGCACTCTCTCCGTTGTCCCCGTTCATGATTCCTCCACTGCTCGGTGATGCGTCATGTCATGCTCGCGGTCCTCGATGTTAGCCTATAATACATAGCACGGCGATGACAGGACGGAGGAAAGCCCGGATGCCGCTCCAATGCCCGCGGTGCGGGACTAAAAACGAAGACGGAAAACAGGTGTGCGCTGTCTGCAGTGGCTCGCTCGCGGGTGCGGCTGTCGTCCCGCCCGCAGGGGTCCCGCTCGTGTCCCGTACGTACACGGCGCCGGCCGCATCCGCGGACCCGCCTGCCGCGCAGGCGCCACCGGTGAGGCCGGCAGTCCCCGCCAGTCCGCCTGCCGCGCAGGCGCCACCTGAGGCACAACAGGTTCCGGCCGCGCCTCCGGCCGTGAAAGCGCAGCCGGGGCCTCAGCAGGTTCCGCCCGCGACGCCTGCCGAGCAGGCGCCCACGCAAATGCAACAGGCCACCCCCGAACCCGGAGGCGTCACGCCCGCCGAGCAGATGAGGGCCGGCCTTCCCATCGTCCCGAGCGCCTCCGAAGAGCAGCCGCCTGCCTCGCGGATGCCGGACGAGCTCGACTCGTTCCTGCTCGAAGGCCCTCCCGTGGAAGAAGGCGCGCCGCTGCCGGAAGCCCCCGTTCCGCAGCAGCCGACCGGGCCCTTCCCCCAACCGGCATACCCCGCGTGGGGCTCGCCATACACCTCGTACGGACAGTACCCGCAGTACTCCGAGTTCATGCCGCCGTACGGTTACGGTTTTCCGCCGATGTCGCCCTACGGCGCCTACGGCCCGTACCCGTCATATGGATTCTTTCCCCCGATGCCGTTCTTCGGGGGCTACCCGCCCTACGGCCCGCCTTACATGCCGCCTTATCCGCCCCCGATGGCCGGATACCCCGGATATGGCGCGCCGATTGGATATCCCGCTCAATACCCGCAGGCTTACGGTGCCACCCCCCGCAAGAGGATGAAGACGGTCTACATCATCCTGATCATCATCCTCGCGCTGCTGGTGGTGGGCGGGGCGGTCACGGCGGCCGTCCTGCTCACGGGCAAAGGCAGCTCGGCCTTCAAGCTCGGTGACGGTTCGGTGACCGGCACCGACATAGAATTCCGCAACATGCTGCTCAGCCAGAAGTCGGGCACGCTGACCCTCTCCGGTATCTACGACAACAACACCAAGCGCTCCGGTGAGGTCTTCGTCACGGTGCAGGGCACAGAGAACGGGAACGAGCAGTTGATAAGTTTCACCGTGCCCGTCAAGCCGGGCACCGGCAAGACTTTCAGCCAGAAGAAGTCGTCCTCGGTGAAGCTGACCGCGGCGAGGCTGGGCGCGCTCATCTACCGGGGGACCACGAACACCAACAACAACGGCACGAACTCGTTCCCCTGGGAGTCGACTACCCCCAGCAACCCGTCCAACCAGACCGGGACGACTCCGTCCAACGAGACGACGCCCTCCAACGGCAGCGAGAGCACGACGCCTTCGTTTTAACCGCACCACCGGGGTCTGACCCCATTGGCGCACTAAATCGCTCTCGAGAAGGAGACCGACATAGATATCTGCTTGCTCGCCAGCGGGTCAAGGGGGAACGCGACGTACGTCTCCTCCGGCGACACCAGCGTTCTCATCGACGCCGGCATCTCTCTACGCGAGCTCGGTCGCAGGATGGCGGGCGCGGGCATCGATATCGATTCGGTGGACGCCGTCATCGTGTCACACGGGCACAACGACCACGTGAACGGCGTCGCGGCTGTCTGCCGGAGGCGCGGCATCCCGGTCTTCGCGAACACCGGCACCGCGGCCGAGGCAACCGCTTTCGCGGGTGTGCCCCGGGGCCTCTCGCGGCGCTTCACCACGGGAGCCCGGTTCGAGGTCGGCGACCTCGGCATCGTCGCCTTTCCGGTGCCGCACGACGCGGCGGAGCCGGTGGGGTTCGTGATCACGGACAGCCGTGTGAGGCTCTGTTATGCGACGGACCTGGGAAGCCTGACGCTGGAGGTCCTCTCCTCTTTCGCCGAATGTGATGCCGCTGTGATCGAATCGAACCACGACGAGGAGATGCTTCGCGACGGGCCGTATCCCGAGATGCTCAAGAGGCGGGTCGCCGGACCGCTGGGCCACCTGTCCAACGACGACGCGGCCGAGCTGCTCCGCGGGATAACGCACCGGGGCCTGCTCCAGGTCGCACTCGCCCACCTCAGCCGGACGAACAACTTACCGGAGATCCCGCTCGAGACAATGGCGCGCGCACTGGGGGCCGGCGGCCCGGCGCCGGAGATATCCCTGGGCTGGCAGGAGAAGGCTTCCGCGGTCATAAGAGTAGGTTAGGACCGGCGCTGCGGAGGCGTGATGCCGCTCGAAGAGTACAAGAAGAAAAGGCGCTTCGGGGTCACGCCCGAGCCGTCACCACGGATGAAGGGCGAGCCCGGGCAGGCGTTCGTGATCCAGCAGCACCAGGCAAGACGCCTCCACTGGGACCTGCGCCTGGAGGACGAGGGCGTGCTGAAATCCTGGGCGGTCACCAGGGAGCCCCCCACCGAGCCCGGCGTGAAGCGGCTCGCGGTCCACGTCGAAGACCACCCCTATGATTACAAGGACTTCGAGGGCGTCATCCCTGAGGGGGAGTACGGCGCCGGCACCGTGGAGATTTGGGACCGCGGAGAATACTGGCCCCTGCTCGAGGGAGAGCCCGACAAGACCGTGGCGGAAGCAATCGAGCGCGGCGCGCTCAAGTTCGAGCTGGAGGGCACGAAGCTCAAGGGCGATTACGTCCTCTACCATTTCGACAAGAAGGGCAAGAACTGGTTCTTCTTCAAGATGAAGAGCAGGTAAAGACCGCCGCGCAGTCACCTGCATTATTGGCTGAAAGCGTGTCTACTAAATAGCGTCGCCGGGTGAAGGAAAGATGTGTGGATCGGGTCCCCACCACGTCGGCCCGTCGCACAGCGCCTCCTGGTAATTGGGCAGTGAGACGATGACCCAGTTACCTCCACTCGCTTTCAACTTGAAGTCACCATCTATGTAGAAATGGCATGTGTTCTTCACAGCAGGAAAGCCGCCGGGGTCGGTAAAAGTCATGAATCCATCGACGTTCACGTTCGCGTTTTGGTTGTCGTTGTGGGTCAGGACGTTGCGCATCGGCCTCTTGAAAGTTGTGTGGCCTACGAACGACTGAAGGCCTTTTAAGCACCACATTTCTACGCCCAGCTTCCCCCCACTGCCACCGGTAAGGATCTCCACCAGGTCCCTGTCGCCTGCCTGCACCGCGGTGAGGAAACTCTGTATCGTGTCGATGGGAGTACTCATGCCGGGCTGAATGGTAGACGGTTGACTGGGGACGTTTTGAAGATCCGTCAGCACTTTGGCAAATGTGTCGCAGGCGGCCTGCGTTTCTGCTTCACCAAGACGTATTAGGTCTCCGTTGAAGCTGTTCTCACCAGTAATGATGTGTTTGATTGCCGACTCCAGCTGAGCCATGCCGGCATTCAAATCCGCAGCTGTCAGCGCATCCGGGATCGGAGGGCATCTGTATCCTGAAGGCGCAGGTTGGAGAGCACGCAACTGGCCAGTAGCGGGAGCGCGCCCCTGCATCGTGCGGATATCGCAGAGTAGCTGCGGGGAGGAAATCTCTGCATAGGCCAGGTTTTCGTTCTTCAGATAGGTCAGCATCTGGTTGCTGTCAGTAATAAGGGTCGTCAAAAAGACCATATTAGTGGTCTCCCACTCAGACACCGGACGATTTGCCACGGTGCTGCTGGTCGCGACTGGAGCCGCCGCGGCCGGGGTCGACGAGGCCGGGGTCGACGAGGCTGCTGGCGTAGTTGTCTGGCTACTCACGATTCCCATTCGAAAGCCAAAAAACACCAACAGACATAGGGCAAGCAGCGAAACCACCAGAATAATCTCTGAGTTCTTTTTTATGTGGTCCCCCTAGACAGAGCGTTCTGCATGTACCGACTCCGTGGTCCGACATAACAGTCAGATGCAACGTAAAACTCTATAACCGGAGCGACAATAAGTCCATAGGGACCCGAGGAGCCGCTACGGCGGTCAAGGCCGTACGATTGCTGCCGATAACCTCGATGACGCAGGTTGACGCGGAGGCGGATTTGAAGCGCGTACTCGTTTCTCTAGCAATAATCTCTCTCGTGGCCGTGGTCGCCGCGGCGGCGGCCGGCTGCGGAGGCACCGCCGAGCCCCAGGGAGCGTCCGGGCAGAAGCAGGCCGTGGCTGACCCTTCCCGGACGGTGACCATGAACGGCCGCTCGGTGGGCGAGCTCTGGATGAAACACTGGGGCTTCGTCTGGGACGGGCCCGTCTCCAAGGAAGGTTACTTCCTCGACTACAAGGCGCTGGACGCCGACAACATCCCCTCGAGCTTCTCGGGTAACGTGGAAGGCCTCGTGCCCGGCTCCGTTGTGTTCTTCAAGTTCTGTTTCGCGGATTTCGACGGCTCGAACCTGTCACAGAGAGAGCACGAGCTGGAGCAGGTGCTCGCGACCGCGAAAGAAAAAGGGCTCAAGCTCATCGTCGGCAACGCGCTGCCCGTCCGAAAGCAGGACGGCACGCCCGAGATCGTCTCCGAGGAGAGGAAGTTCGACGCGTTCCTGGCCGCGAAGGCCGCATCCGTCAGCGACGTCTGGGTCTATGACATGAACTCGGTCCTCGCCGGCGGCGACGGTTTCCTCAAGCCCGAGTACGCGTCTGAAGACTCTCATCCGAACGACGCGGCGTTCACCGCGCTCGACGTGACCTTCTTCCCGCTGCTCGCGGACGTGTTCGCGGGGAAGCACGGCGGTTGAGGGGTCCCACTTCACAAGTGCCTTTGGCCCGCGCTTCACTCGACCGTGACGATGACCTTCGCCGGGTCGCCGGGCGTCGTCGCGTTCGGGCCCGGCACTCCGGCTCCGACGCGCGTCTTTATATAGAGGAGTTCGAGCGCGGGGTTGGAAGGCAGCGGCACCGCCTGGTAGAGCTCCCCGTTCGCGACCTTGTGGCTGCCGGCGGCGGGGAAGATGCCGATGAGGCCGCGCGCGTCCATCGCCTCGCCGAGGTAGTTGTCCAGGTAGAAAGCCGACCCTCCGTGACCCGGGAGCCCACGCGCCAGAGTCATCGCGAGCCTGTCCAGGCGGTCAAGGTCAGTCATCCCGTTGAGCACCGAGCCGTCATATATCGGCACGGAGTGGAACGTGTCCAGGTAGGTGTAGCCGGTCACGTCCTTTCCGTTCACGTCCCAGGAGCGGTACCCGGGGTACGAGTCTTTCATCCCCCCCTCGTCGTACGTCACCATGGTCTGGTTGACGAAAGAGGCGTAGCCCTGGTGATCCAGCCACGGTATCCGCCCGATGTAATCGCTGTGCCAGTGGCCGGTCAGCGTGTACGCGACCCGGTAACGCGCCGCGAGCTCCTTGAGCGCGGTGCTGCCGCTGCCGCCTCCGCCGAGCGTGAAGAGGCCGGCGAACCTCTCGTTCCTCCAGGCGACCGCCTTGCCGTTCGGGCGGTAAGGGTCGTGATGCATCAGCATGAACCTGGTGGCCGCCGCCTGGTGCGCCGCGAGGTCATCCCGGATCCAGGCGAGCTGGCCTACGTACGTCTTCGGCTTGCGCTCGTCGGGGGCGCCCAGGACCTGCCCCTGCCACTTCCTCGGGTAGACGAACGTGCCGAACTTCTCCATCATTTTGCGGTCCTGCGCGGACCACTGGTTGGTGTTTACCGCGGTGAAGTGCGCGTCGCCGGCGTCGAACGAATAGAAGAGCGGCCCGATGTTCTCCTCGTAGACCTCTGCGCCGTTCACCCCGTTCCAGTAGACGTCGTGGTTTCCGGGGACCATGAAGACCGGCACGCGGAAACGCGCGAGCGACTTGTAGAAGTTCGCGAACTCAGGCTTGTACTCGCCGGCGTAGCTCTGCGCCCTGACGTAGTCGCCGAGCATCACCGCGAAGTCGGGCCGCAGCAGGTTGACCTGGTCGATCGCCCTCTCGAAGAACACCGGGGTGCCGTCAGGCGTGATGCCCTTGTTGGACTGCGGGGTCATGAAGCGGGAGATGTTCCGCTGGTGGACGTGTACGTCGGCCAGGGACACGAAGCTGAAAGCCTTGCCCTGGCCCGGGCGGAGGATGGAGACCGCGTGAGGCTGCATGTCGCTGACCTGCCGGCCGCCGACTGTCCTCGTCACGGAGAGGTCGTACAGCTCGGGCACCGCCTGCGCCGGGACGGTGAACCGGACCCGCAGGACGGTCCTGCCCCCGAAGCGGGTGCCCCGCGGCCATCGCTCCGAGGTGCCTGTCGTGGAAGCGTCGGCGTTCAACGCGTAAGTCAGGCCGCTCAGCTCGGGACGCACGGGCTTGAGAGTGGCGGTGAGGCTGCCGCCGGCCGTCGCCCCGGGCAGGTACAGCTCGGCGTTCATCGCGGAGCCCGGCGCGACGAGCTCCGGGTAGCCTATCGTCGGCCAGATGAGCGTCTTGATCGCGGGGGCCGGCCTGGTGGCGCCCGTGGGGAAGCGCCCCACCGACGAGTACAGGTTGATGGCGATGACACCGTAGATGATTATTATCACGAGGACGACGATGCCCAGCGCGCGCAGCCATTTGTTCATGTGCGTATTATAGGGCACCGGCAGAGGATAGGCCGCCCGCGGCGAGAATCCTGGTAATCATGCTCTCCGGAGCGTCGCCGGGCCGGGCGGAGTATACTCGTAGTGCCCGCGGCGCAGGACGTCGCCGCGAAGCCGGAGGTGGGAAGGCAAGGGGGTAGCGACCATGAAGACCGACGAGATAACGGCCCTGCTCGGTAAAGAGGCGGACGACCTCCTCTCCTTCGACGCGCCGCGCGTGGCTCGCGACAGCCTATGCCTTCCGGGCCCGGACTGGGTCGACCGCGTCCATCGCGACTCCGACCGCACCGCGCCTGTCCTCCGGAACCTGCAGTCCCTGTTCGACCACGGCAGGCTCGCGGGAACCGGTTACCTCTCAATCCTTCCCGTCGACCAGGACATCGAGCATTCGGCGGGGGCGTCCTTCGCCCCCAACCCCATCTACTTCGACCCCGAGAACATCGTGCGCCTGGCCCTGGAGGCGGGGTGCAACGCGGTCGCGAGCACCATGGGTATCCTGGGGCAGGTGGCGCGCAAGTACGCCCACCGCATCCCGTTCATCATGAAGCTCAACCACAACGAGCTCTTCACCTATCCCAACCACTACGACCAGGTGCTGTTCGCCAGCGTCGAGCAGGCGTTCGAGATGGGCGCGGTCGCCGTCGGCGCGACCGTGTACTTCGGCTCGGAGGAGTCCGACCGCCAGGTCATGGAGATATCCGAGGCCTTCGAGGCCGCGCACGACCTGGGCATGGCGACCGTGCTCTGGTGTTACGTCCGCAACCCCGCCTTCACCGTCGACGGCAAGAACTACGAGACCGCGGCCGACCTCACCGGGCAGGCCAACCACCTCGGCGCCTCGCTCGGCGCCGACATCATCAAGCAGAAAGCGCCCACCCTCAACGGGGGCTACGCCGCGCTGAACAAGGGCGCCTCGACCTTCGGCAAGTACGACGAGCGCATGTACGACGAGCTGTGCTCCGACAACCCCATCGACATGACCCGATACCAGGTCCTGAACTGCTACGCGGGCCGGGTCGGCCTCATCAACTCGGGCGGCGGCTCGGGGCAGAACGACCTCGCCGACGTCGTGCGGCTGGCGGTGATCAACAAGCGCGCGGGAGGCATGGGGCTGATCAGCGGTCGGAAGACCTTCCAGCGGCCGATGGCCGAGGGCGTGAAGCTCTTCGAGGCGATCCAGGACGTCTATCTCAACAAAGACATCGCCATCACTTGAGTTACGTCGGTCATTTTCCACTTTCTTTTACACTTTGGAGCGCTGCGCCATTTGGCGCACGCCTGCTTTCGGCAAGAAAGTGTAATCAGAAGTGGAAAATGACCGACGTAACCTGGGTCAGTCGTTCACGTCTGTCGGCGAGGAGGGGAACCCGAGGCCGGTGGCCTGTTCGGGCTTGTAGTTGATCTGTATGTGCGTATGGTTGCCGTCGTTTCGCGTGTACGGGTTGGGGCCGCTGTTGAAGTAAGGCACCAGGTCCCGAACGACCCCGATGGGAGTCTTCCCGGCCTCCACCCTCTGGCCCACTGACACCAGCAACTGCGACATGTGGAGCATCGCCATCTGATAATCCGGGTGCCCGTCTATCCGTATCCGCACCCGCAGGTCCGGGTAAGCCCCGTAGAGCATGTACGGCTCGGCCACCACCACGACTCCGCTCACCGGCGCGTACGTGGTCGTGCCCGCCTTCGCCTGCACGTCGCAGGCGGTCGTCGAGTAGGTGCCCCTGTTGCGCGTTTCCTCCACAAAATAGCACGGATCGTTTCCTGTGCTGAAAGACATGCCCGGCGCAGCATGAGAGGCGTTATCGTTGAGCAGGCAGGTCCCGACCGGCTGCATCGCCGGGCAGTTGTTCCCCTCGTTCGCCGCTTCGTGGAACTGCGGTCCCAGGCACTCCGAGTACTTTATCGGGCTCTTGATCTCGATGCCGCCCCAGGTCGCGATGGTGTACGGCTCCGGGTCTATCTTCGGCGAGTAAGAGAAATACACGGGCCGCTCTGCGACTATGTCATGGGTGCCGGTCACCTTGAGCCAGGGGTTGCGGACGTTCGCCGACACCGCGTTGACGTCGAAGGTCGCCCGGCTCCGCGCCGGCATGGTGACCTCCTGGCTGTTGTAGTCGCCGCCGTCGCCGTAGACCTCGAAGAGCACCTTGTTCTCGGTGTCTCCCGGGTTGGCGACGCACAGCCACGATTCGAAGCCGGGCCCGGAGCTCGCGGTCGGGAAGTACCACACCGGGCTGCCCTCGGTGGCGCCGACCACGTCGTGGCCGCCCTCCCAGGCGTTGTGGTAGTAGAAATACATCGGCCGCTCGCACATGACCTCCGCGTCGGCTTTCACGTCTATCGAGACGTCTTTCTCGGGGCCGACGGCCTCGTTGACCGAGACGGTCGTCCGCGAGTGCGCCTTGAGCGCGTAGTCCTTCGCGACCGGCGCCCCTCCGTTCAGCAGGTACTCGACGTGCGCCGTGGTGTCAGCGCCCGGGTTCATGATGCACAGCCATTCCTCGAACCCGTTGCGGCTGGTGCCTTCCGCGAAGTACCAGTCGGTGGAGAGGTCGGCCGCTCCCGTCGCGGTGTGCCCGCCGCGCCAGGTGTTCTTGTAATCGAAGTACATCGGGCGTTCGGCAACGATACCCTCCGGGGCGGTCACCTTCGTCGAGACGTCCTGGCCCGCGCCGACTGCGGCGTTCACGTCCACGGTGCTGCGGCTGTTGGCCTTGAGGGCCACCTTGGCCTCGCGCGTCTCGCCGGTCCCCAGCATGTAGGTCAGGCTGGCCTCGACGTCGTGTGAGAGCGGGTTCTGGAGGCACAGCCACTCCTGGAAGCCCGGCCGGGTGGTGCCTTCGGCGAAGAACCAGCTTCGCCTCGGGCTATCGACCCCGCGCGCCGCGCTCCCTCCGGTCCATACGCACTTGTAGTTGAAATAGATCTGGCGCTCGCAGATTATCCCCGGGGTCGCGGCGATGGACACCGACACGTCCTTGCCCGGCCCCACCACGTCGTTGACGCAGATGGCCGCCGCCGACCACGGCTTGATGTCGATCTCCTGCACCTGCGCCTTCGCTGAGGGGAACAGGTAGTTGATAGTGACGATGGCGTCGTCCGCCCCCGGGTTCCTGAGCAGGAGGTACTCCTCGAAGCCGTTGCGGGTGGTGCCCTCCGCGAAGAACGCGGTGCCGCTCGGCTCGGACCAGCCGAGGGCGTCGTGGCCGCCGTCCCAGCCGTACGGTGAGGCGGCAGCGCTCAGAGCGGGGCTGGCGACGAGCGCCAGCACGCACGCGGACAGAAGCAGCGCCGCCAGGGCACGCCAGGCTCGCACTCCTTCTTTTCTCCTTGCGTTCGTTCCCTGATAAAGCATAAAAATAATAGTAACAGATGGCGCGGCGCGCCTCTAATGCAGCGCGCCCCGGGCGGCTTCCGGTAAGCGCCCGCGTTTCCTCTATACGCTTGGACGCCTGAAAAAAAGAGGCGGCCCACGATTTAAGTTAGCGGGGAACCATGAAAGTCCTCTTGATCAGCGAGAACCGGTGCAGGGACAACCTCGTCCCCTGGCCGATCGGCGCCGCTTCCATAGCGGCCGCTGCCGAGGCCGCGGGCCATGACGTGGAGGGGCTCGACCTGATGTTCAGCCAGGATGCCGCGGCGGACGTGGCTGACGCGGTGCGCAGCTTTCAGCCGGACGTCGTGGGCATCTCCCTGCGCAACATAGACAACCAGGACATGCACGCCAACGAGTTCTTCCTCCCGGGCGTCAAGGAGGTGGTCGACGCGGTCACCTCCGAGACGGCGGCGCCCGTCGTGCTGGGCGGGGCCGGGTTCACCATCTTCCCCCTCGAGTGCCTCTCGTACCTCGCCCAGGAGATAGGCATCGTGGGCGAGGGGGAGGAAGCGTTCGTCCAACTGCTGGACGCGCTCGAGGCCGGAGAAGACCCCTCGGGCGTGGGAGGCCTCGCCTTCCTGCGCGACGGGGCCGGACGGATCAACCCCGTGGAGCGCCCCGTGGATTTCCGGTGCGCGCCACCCCCCGACCGCCGGGCGTTCGGAGTGTCGTGCTACAACTGGGTTCCCGGCAAAGGCCCGCCTTTCGTGGCGAACATCCAGTCTCGCCGCGGCTGTCCCCTGAGGTGCATCTACTGCAGCAGCCCGCTCGTTGAAGGTCGGGTGGTCAGGTGCCGCGACGCGCAGCAGGTCGCCGACGAGCTGGAGGCGCTCGAAAAACGGTACGCACTGAGCACGTGTATCTTCGCCGACTCTCATTTCAATTACCCTGCCGAATACGCGAGGCAGCTCTGCTCACTGATAATAGAGAAGCAGCTTTCCATCAACTGGTCGTGCGGCATAAACCCGCTCTACTACGATGAGGCGCTGTTCTAGATGCTGCGCCAGGCGGGCTGCTTCGCGGTGTCCATCGGCAACGAGAGCGGCTCGGATGAGATGCTGGCCTCCCTGCGCAAAGACTTCACCGCGAGCGACGTGCGCAAGAACGTCGTCGCCGCCAGGGACCAGGGGCTCCAGGCCAACTGCTTCCTGCTGCTGGGTGGGCCGGGCGAGACTCGCGAGTCGGTGGAGGAGAGCATAGCGCTCATGGACGAGCTGGCCCCCGAGGCCGTGCGCATCACGGTGGGGATAAGGATCTTCCCCGGGTGCGAGCTCGAGCGCATCGCGGCCGAGGAAGGGGTCATACACCCGGGGCAGGACCTCCTCGAGCCGGTGTTCTACCTGGAGAAGGCGGTCGCGCCGTGGCTCTACGACATGATGAAAGATGTCTGCGCGTCGCGCCCGGGATGGTTCCTCTGAGTCACGCCGGCTACTGTTGCTGTGGCTTCTTTATGTCGCCGAGGAGCCAGAGGTTCTGTGGAGACCAGCCGCCGTAGGTCCGCCCCGCTATCTTCCAGCCGCCCCCCGTGTTGGTGATCTTCACCACTGAGGCCGCCTGGGGTCCGGCGTCTGGAAGCTCCGCCCTGAGTCCGGCCAGCGAGTACCTCTTGAGCGGGCTGCCGTTCTTCGGGGTCACCGTCACGTCCACGCTGTCGATGGCGATGAACGCCGTGGTGCCGTCGTCGGAGATGACACGGATCTGGGGGCCGGTGACCGCGTAGCTGTTTGCGGCCAGCGCCGCCTTCAGCCCGGTCCTGGTGGCATCAGTCGGCTGGAAACCGCTGTCGAAAAGCGCCAGCAGGCTTTCGGAATCGCCTGCCTGCAGGTACTTGTAGTAGCTGGTGACGGCTTCGGCCGGTTTTCCCGCCCCGCCCTTGCTGCGCGACATGAACATGAAGACTCCGCCGGCCACCACCACCAGCGCCACGACACCGCCTATGATCATAAACATGGTGGGGCGGCTCAAGGGGGCCCTGCGCGGCTTGAGCGCGGACGGCACCTTGGGTGGCTTCTGTTGCGTGACTCTCTTGCGCACCTCGGAGGACGCGACCTCCTCCATCAGGAAGAAGCCGTCATATTCATTCCCGCACGATGCGCAGACCTTGCTGCTCAGCGGGAGCGTTTCGCCGCAGATCGGGCACTCCATACAGCAACACCTTTCCGCGATGGGTACCGTCGATTTGATTTTATACTTACAGACGCCGCTTCGCACAACCTTTTCAAGTTATCGGGTTGAGCTTTTTCGTGTTGAACGGCCCGCCCTTTGATATAAACTTGAATCGTCCGAGGAGCCTACACCGGGGAGAAGCGCAATGAAGATAAACGATCCCGAAAGCTATTTCGAGAGCCTTCGCCACCTCGAGCGCAACGTATTCGTGCTCGGTGAGAAGTGCGAGAATACCGTCGACAACCCTCTTATAAGGCCTTCGGCTGCCGCTGTCGCCGAATCTTACAACGTCGGTGACGAGCCCGAGGCGGAGGGCCTGCTCTTCACCCGGTCGCACCTCACCGGCAAGGAGATAAGCCGGTTCACGCACATCCACCGCGGGACCGAAGACCTGGTGGACAAAGTCCTCATGCAGAGGATGCTCGGGCGCCGCACCGCGACGTGCTTCCAGCGATGCGTCGGCATGGACGGCTTCAACGCTCTCTATTCGGTCACCCACGAATGCGACGAGGCTCACGGCACCTCCTACCACGACAGGCTCAACGACTACCTGGCCTGGGTCCAGGACGAGAACATCGTGGTCGAGGGCGCGATGACCGACGTCAAGGGCGACCGTGCCCTGCGCCCCGGCCAGCAGGCCGACCCGGACATGTTCGTCCACGTGGTGGACAGGACGCCGGAGGGCATCACCGTCCGCGGGGCCAAGGCCCACCAGACGGGCGCCCTGAACTCGCACGAGATCCTGGTCATGCCGACGACCGCGATGCGCGAGGGAGAAGAGGATTTCGCGGTCTCGTTCGCGGTGCCCGCGGACTCGCCCGGCATCACCTTCGTCCTCGGCCGCCAGCCGTCCGACACGCGCAAGCTCGAGGGCAGCCCCCTCGACGTGGGCAACCCGGGCTACGGCAGCCAGGAGGCGCTGGTCATCTTCGAGGACGTCTTCGTGCCAAGCGAACGCATCTTCATGTGCGGCGAGACCGACCAGAGCGGCAAGGTGGTCGAGCGCTTCGCGTCGTTCCACCGGCAGAGCTACGGCGGATGCAAGGTCGGCGTGGGTGACGTCCTCATCGGCGCCGCGCAGCTCGCCTCGGACTACCAGGGCTCTTCGAAGGCAAGCCACGTGCGCGACAAGATAACCGAGATGGTCCACCTGAACGAGACGCTGTTCTGCTGTGGCATCGCCTGCAGCGCGCGGGGCCGCGCCACCTCCGCCGGCAACTACGAGGTGGACCCGCTGCTCGCCAACGTCTGCAAGCTGAACGTGACGCGCTTCCCGTTCGAGATAGCGCGGCTGTTGCAGGACATCGCGGGCGGCCTGATCGTGACGATGCCCTCGCAGAAAGACTTCGACAACCCCGAGATCGCGCCGTACCTCGAGAAGTACCTCAAGGGTACCGACTCCGTCCCCACTCTCGACCGCATCAAGGTGCTGAAGTTCATCGAGAACATGACCGTCGGCTGCGGCGCCGCCGCGTACCTCACCGAGAGCATCCACGGCGCGGGCTCGCCCCAGGCGCAGCGCATCATGATATCGCGCCTCGCCGACCTTCCCGAGAAGGTCAGGATGGCGAAGCGCGTCTCGCGCATCGAGGACTGAGACTTGCGGAGCCCCCTGGCGAAAAAGACCGTCATAATCCTGCTCCTGGCGATAATCCTCCTCGCGCTCGGGCTGCGGCTCTTCAACGTCGGGCACGTCCTCTCCTGGGACGAGGCCTGGAACGTCCAGACCGTGCTCGACGGCGCGAAGCACCTGACCGCCGACGTCTGGTTCTACAACTTCTACAGGCACCCGCCGCTCTACACGGGGGCGAGCATCGGCCTCGCGCTGGTGGGCGGCCTGGGCATGAAGGGCATCGCGGTCGGCATGGAGGTGCTCTCGCTCCTGTTCGCGCTGGGGAGCGTAGTGCTGGTGTTCCTGCTGGGGAAGGACTGGTTCGACGAGAGGGTAGGCCTTGTGGCGGCTTTTCTATTCGCGGTATTCCCTGCGGCGCGGGCATTCGACGTGTTCATCAAGCCCGACTCCGCGACCGTGTTCTTCGGCCTGCTCTTCCTGCTGTTCTTCTTCAAGAAGAAATACCTGCTCTCAGGACTGTTCCTGGGGATCGCTTTCCTCGCCAAGGAGACCGCGGTGTTCGTCATCGTCCCCGTCTTCGCCTACCTGCTGGTAACGCGCAAGTTCAAGGAGACGGGTTGGCTGCTGGTGAGCTCGCTCGTCGCCTTCGCGATCTCCGCCTGGTGGTACTTCGCCTACTCGGTGAGCAAGGGCGACTTCATGAACTTCTTCCTCGGCAAGGGCTCCGAGGCCGCGGACTGGAAGCAGCCCTGGCACTATTACCTCGCGCGCATCCCGAAAGACATCGGCTGGGCGGCGCTGGTCCTGCTGCTGCTTGCGCTGGTCATCTACTTCGTCAAGCCGGGCACCGAAAAGCGCAGCGGCAAGGCGCTGTTCCTCATCATCTGGATCGGCCTGACTTACCTGGTGCTCTCGTTCTCATACGGCAAGCCGCCCTGGATGGTCTACACGGCTTACCCGGCCATGGCGCTGCTCGGCGGCTGGGGCGTGATCCGGCTGGTGGATATCTTCGAGGGAAAGAAGGCTGTCGCCGCGGTCGCGGGGCTCGCGCTGCTCCTGGCGCTGGCGCTCTCGATCCCGGTCGGCTTCGGAGGGTTCATGCGCGGGGCGGACCCGAGCTTCGCGGGCTGGATCAACGAGAAAGCGATCGCGGACTACGTCAACTCGCAGGGCGGCCAGCGGGTCATGCTCACCTTCGACGACCTCTCGCCGAACCTCCTCTTCTACCTCGACTCGTATGACCCGGCGAAGACAGTCATGATACCGGCGAACGCCAGGCCCGACGCCAACAGCGCCGACGCCACCGTGTTCGTCATCGGCCCGGAGACCACAGTGAGCACCGAGGAACAGCGCGTGCTCGCCGTCAAGCCGGATTTCCTGGTAGTGAGGCCGAGCGGGCTCGCGGTCGGCGGGAACGAGGCACAGATCGCCGCTGCGTTCCAGAAGCTCGCGCAGGGGAAGCAGTTCGGGGTGGTCACTGTTTACAGGGGCAAGGACCTGGCCGCGGCGATATCCGCCGGGGGCCTTCCGCAATAAGGTTTCGAGAGCGGCACTCTGGCTACGCGCCCGACGAAGCGAGCCCGATTATCCCCAGTACGATCGCGACGGCTGAGCCCGCCGCGAACATCCAGAGCCCCGCGCCGGGAGACACGCTCTGCATCTTGGTGTAGACCATCACGATGTTCACGGCCGCGAAGCCCGCCGCCGGCAGTGCGAACACGAACGCCAGGATGCCGCCGACACGCCGCCGGAAGAGCATCATCAGGCCCGAGGCCAGAATGAGCGCCCCGAGCACAAGGGTGAAGAAGCCGGTGAAGAACACCGTGCCCCCACCCGTGATAACGAGCGACATGCCACTGCCGCCGGACCCCGTCACGCCCTGCCTCATGATCTGCCAGCCGGAAACGCTTAATCCCATGACCGTGAGCCAGGGGACGAAGGTCGAGCCGACGATGATCCCCCCCGCGACTATGGTGAGGATGCCTGTGATGGTCGAGCCGCCCGCCTTTGCGGCCGCCCCTGCGTAAGGCTGCGGATAGCCCTGCATGCCGGGCTGGACAGGCGCGTACTGCTGGCCGGGCGCCGGCGCGTAAGGCGCCTGCCCGTAAACCGGCTGCTGGTAAGCGCCCTGAGGCGGATACTGCCCGGGCTGCTGTGCCGGCATCTGGATCGTCTGCTGCCCGTAGCCGCCTCCCGCCCCCGCCGGCGGGACAGGCGGAAACGGCGCCGGAGTGTACTGGGGCTGGGCGGGCTGCTGCGGCTGCGCGCCCTGTGGGGCGTACTGTACCCCGCCCTGCGGCGCCGGCTGCTGCGTCACTCCGCCGGGTGGAGGCGGTGCAACTACCGGTGGCGGTGGCGCTGCCACGGCCGGCGGCGGAGGTGGCTCCATGCCGGGGGGTGGAGGGGGCGCCGCACCGGGTGGCGGCGGAGCAGCGGGCGGCCCGGCCTGTGCCGTCGGAGCCCCGCACTTGATGCAGAAGCGGTTGTTGTCGTCGGTCTCCTGGCCGCAGCTCGGGCAGATCATCTAGGCACCCCCAGTCCGTCGCTAAAGACTAGCCCGTAATGCTAACTGATATTCAGCTTTTTCGCGAGGTCCGCGGCCTGCTGGTTGAGCTGCTCTATCTGCTGAGACAGCTTGATGCGCTCGTCCATGATGGGCTGGGCCTGCGCCTGGATGGAGGCCTCGTACTCAGGTGTGTCGGGCTGGCCGCTCAACACGTAGTCCACGACGCCGTTGTAGATGGCCGCGAACTGTTTGATGAGGACGGAGCGCTGGTTGATCAGGTCGAGGATCTTGATCTGTATCTCCGCGTATTTCTTGTAGTCGGCGGCGTCGCCGAGCGCGAGTATCTTCTCGTACTCGGTGCGCGTGTCCTGCGCGGCGTTGTTGATAGCTTCCTGCAGCGCCACCGCTTCGTTGAGGAACTGTTTCATCGCGGCGCCCGTGTCCGGGGTTATGTTCTGGATGGCGTTGAAGAAATTGGTGAGGTCGACGCCCTTCTGGTTCAGTTTCTGCACGTTCTGCGCGACCTTCACGCTCTTCTCTTTCGCGGCGTCGATATACTGTCGTGCCTGCGCCGTGTCACTGCCGCAGCCGGCGAGAAAGGCGATGGAGAGGGTGGCGGCAATCAGCGCGGAGGTGATGACGACCAGGCCGGTGTGTCTTCTCAAGATAATCCTTTCACGAAACAGGGCCCTACAGACCGCTGCCATTATTGTAATACAAGAGACGCCCCGCCCCGCATTGTTAAAACTCATGAGGAGCCCGGTGGTGCGTGTCGGGAAAAAGAAAGGCATGCCGCGGCCTTGGAAACCACGACACGCCTGTCAGCGCTCTTGTAATGTTGTGCCCTGCGCTAGCGCGCGGTCGACCCCGAGAGCCCGCTGGCCGAGGTGTCGAGCCTCCTCGCGAGGAAGAGGCGCGCAGGCCGCTTCTCGAAGACGGGGTTGCCCCAGCTGCCCGGCGTGGCGCGCTCGCTCGCCGAGGCGGAGCCGATCCACTCACCGCAGTTCATGCAGTAGGGAAACCCATTCTTGGTCTGGCGGCCGCAATACTCACAAACCATCTTCTCTACCTCTCACTATGTCGGTCGGAATCTCTCCGGCCGACCGGTGCTTCGCACCTCTTGCCTCGGGAGCTATCGCTATTATTCGAGGTTTATCCGGCATTCCTCCATGCGAGATTGAGGCATGCGAAAAAGCATCGCAAGCACTAATAATAAAGACCGCTCGCCAGGGTCCCTGAGACACGCCCGTACGGTTGCGCACTTCACGCGATCAAAACGATAATATACACTTGCATTTTCGGTTTTTGTTCGGGTATAATGAGGTCGCCGGCTTCAGGAGGCGGCTACTATGGAAGAGACGCTGACAAGAAAACAGGTCCAGGTGCTGGAGTTCATAAGAGACTTCCGGGCGCGCTCGGGCTACTCCCCGACCCTTCGCGAGATAGCGGGAGAGCTCGGGGTCTCGTCGGTGGCTACCGTCGCCGAACACGTCGCCTCGCTCGACGCCAAGAGGCTTCTCAGGCGGCGTCCCGACCGGGCGCGCTCGCTGCTGCTCACCACCAGGGGGCGCTCCGTCCTCGACCGGCGCCAGGCCAGGAGGCCGGCCCTCGCGCAGGGCGGCATGACGATCCCGCTGCTGGGCACGATCGCGGCGGGCGAACCCATCGAGGCCATCCCGCTCGGCGACGAGATAGAGGTGCCCGCGTCGCTCGCCTCCGGCAGGCGGGTCTACGCCCTCAGGGTCGCCGGCGAGTCGATGGTGGACGAGGGCATCTTCGACGGCGACTACGTCGTGGTCGAGGAAAAGCCCGTCCCCGAGAACGGCGAGACGGTGGTCGCCCTCATCGACGGCACGGACGTCACCCTCAAGAAGTTCTACCGGGAGCCGGGCAAGGGCGGCGGGCGCATAAGGCTCCAGCCCGCCAACCCTCAGATGGACCCGATAATCCTCGGGCCCGAAGACCAGATTGAAATACAGGGGAAAGTGAAGGGTGTCCTGAGGATTCTGGTCTGAGGGCCCCAGCCGGGCAGGATTTATCCTGACCGCAGGGGGCAGGATTTATCCTGACCCAACGGTGCATTGGCACCTCAATCTTTACGCCGGTGTTGCGTCGCAGAGCGATGCACGACCGGCGAGTCACAGCAAAGAACGGCGGCAAGCGATGAAAGCAACGACAAAGAATAAAGCACGCGCGATACTCCACATAGACATGGACACGTTCTTCTGCTCGGTCGAGCGGCTGTTCGATGCATCCCTGGAGGGCAAGCCGGTGATAGTCGGCGGCGACCCGTCGCAGCGGGGCGTCGTGGCCGCCTGCTCTTACGAGGCGCGCGAGTACGGCGTCCACTCGGCGATGCCGCTGGCGAAGGCCGGCAAGCTCTGCCCGCACGCGGTCTACCTGCCAGGCAACTTCAAGGCGTACATCCACTACTCGGGCCTCGTCCGCGACATCCTCGACGAGTACACGCCGCTCATCGAGCACGCGGGCATAGACGAGGCTTACCTCGACCTGTCGGGATGCCGGCTCGCGTTCGGAGATCCCGGAGACGTCACCCGTGAGATACGCAAGCGCATAGCGGACGAGCTCGGCCTCCCCGCCTCCGGTGGCTTATCGGCTGCCAAGGTCGTGAGCAAGGTCGCCTCCGCGGCCGCCAAGCCGAACGGCTTTCTCGAGATCAAGCCCGGTGAGGAGCTCTCGTTCCTGTCCCCTCTGCCTGTCGAAAAGCTGCCCGGGGTCGGGCCCGTCTGCCGCGCTTCCCTCCATGACCTCGGCATCCGCACCGTGGGCGACCTGACGCTCCTGCCCGTCGAGGCTCTCGAGAGCGTCCTCGGCTCGTGGGGCCGGGTGCTCCACGAGCACGCGCGGGGGGTTGACAATAGGCGCCTCTCCGAAGGCAGGCTGCCCAAGTCGGTGAGCCGCGAGACCACCTACGACGTCGACACCATCGACTACGAGATGGTCCGCTCCACCCTGCTGCTGCTGTCGGAGAGGTGCTGCCTGGCGCTGCGCTCCGACGGCCTTTCGACCACCAGGATAGCCGTGAAGCTGCGCCACTCCGACTTCAGGACCTACATGAAATTCCGCACGCTCGAGATCCCCACCGACCAGGAGCAGGTCGTCTACCGGACCGCGCTCGACCTCTTCGACAGGCTGATGGACAGCGGCGTGCGCATCAGGCTGGTGGGCGTCGCCCTGTCCGGCCTGGTGACCGCCGGCTGCCAGGGCGAACTGTTCGCGGTGAGCGCCGGAGACGCGGAAGGTGGCGAGGGCCTCTGCAGCCTCAAGATGGACAGCCTCAACGAGAGCGTCGACCGCATCCGCGAGCGCTACGGCTTTTCTTCGATAGTCAGGGGGAGCACCGCCGCGCTGGTACCCGGCCGCGGCGGCCCGGCGAGGGGGCGGGACTGCAGGTGAGACTGAAGGAGGTCCGTCGTGCGCGGACGCAGTGGTGAGATGACAAGAGATGAACCGCTTCGTCCACCTGAACTGCCACAGCAATTTCAGCCTCCTCTACGGCGGCTCCTCCGTGGACGCCCTCCTCGAGCGCTGCGCCTCTCTCGAGATGGACGCCCTGGCTTTAACCGACCGCGACGGGCTGTACGCCGCGGTCCCGTTCTTTGAGAAAGCGACAGCGGCCGGCATCAAGCCGATAATCGGCTGCGACCTTTCCATCGGATCCCCCTCACCCCGACCCTCTCCCCCCCGGGGAGAGGGAGAAGGGAACTCCCGCGTCATCCTGCTCGCACGCAACGACGAGGGATACAGCAACCTCTGCCGCGCCGTCACCGAGCGCCGACTGGGGGAGGAGCCCCTGCCGCTCGAGCGGCTGGAGGCCCTCTCCGGCGGTCTGTTCGCGCTCTCGGGGGACGCCGCCCTCCTCGGCCCGCTGGAAGCGATATTCGGCGACGCCCTCTACGCCGAGCTGGTGAACGACGGCACGCCCGCCAGCCACATCGCCTCCGAGCGCCTCATCGAGGCCGCCCGCAGCCAGGGCATCCGGTGCGCCGCGAGCAACCGCGTCGCGTTCGCCGCGCGCGAGGACTACGACGTCCACCGCACGCTCTGCGCCGTCCGGCTCATCTGCCCGGTCACCCGCGTGCCCGACGGCGAGTCCGCCGACGCCGAGTCCTGGCTCAAGCCCGCCGGGGCGATGGAGCGCCTGTTCGCCGATTACCCCTACTGCAACGCGCCCGACGCCACCGCCAACACGCGCGAGATAGCAGAAGGGTGCGACTTCCGCTTCCGGCTGGGAGAGTGGCTGTTCCCTGCGGCCGACCTCCCCGCCGGAGAGACCGCCTTCAGCCACCTGACCAAGCTCTGCTTCGAGGGGGCCGCGCGCCGCTACCACCCGCTGCCCGGCGCCGCCCTCGAGCGCCTCCACTTCGAGCTGGACACCATAAACGCCATGGGTTTCACGCCGTACTTCCTGGTGGTCCACGACATCGCGAAGTACTGCCACGACCGGGGCATCCCCGCCGCGGGCCGCGGTTCGGCCGCGGGGAGCATGGTCGCCTACGTCCTCGGCATCACCTACATCGACCCGATCGAGCACGACCTCTACTTCGAGCGGTTCCTCTCGCCGGCCCGCGACGACCCGCCCGACATCGACCTGGACGTGAGCGCGTGCCGGCGCGACGAGGTGCTCGACTACATCTACCGGCGCTTCGGGTCCGACCGCGTGGCGATGATATGCACGTATGCCACCATGAAGGCGCGCATGGCGGTCCGCGACATCGCCAAGGCGCTCGGGCTCCCGCCGGAAGAGGTGGACGAGTTCAGCCGCAGCATCCCGCACTGCCGCGCGAGCCAGATCTCCACCGTCGCCGAGGGCATCGCTTCCTACCGCGGGCGCCTGCCGCTCGACCGCGAGCCGTACCGCAGCATCCTGGACATCTGCGACCACCTGGACGGCTTCCCGCGCCACCTGTCCATCCACGTCGGCGGGGTGGTCATCGCCGACCGCCCGCTGACCGACCTGGTCCCCCTCGAGCGCGCGACCAAGGGGCTCGTGATAACGCAGTACGACATGGGGCCGATCGAGCGCATGGGGCTCATCAAGATGGACATACTCGGGCAGAAGGGGCTCTCGGTCATCGAGGACACCTCGACCTGGGCGGCAAAGAACCACGGGGTGCGGATCGAGGTGGACCACCTCCCGCGCGAGGACCCGGAGACCCTGCGCATCCTGTCCGAGGGGCGCACGCTCGGTGTCTTCCAGATAGAGAGCCCGGCAATGCGCTCGCTCCTGCAGGCGATGAAGTGCAGGGACATAGAGGACCTCACGCTCTCCATCGCGCTCATCCGCCCGGGCGCCTCGGGCAGCGGCATGAAGGAGCTGTTCCTGCTGCGCCGCGCCGGCCGCGAGCCGCTGGTCTACCTGCACCCCTCGCTCGAGCCGATCCTCTCGGAGTCGCTCGGCACTTTCGTCTACCAGGAGCAGGTCATGCGGGCCGCGGTCGCCCTGGCGGGCTTCACGCTCTCGGACGCCGACGGCCTGCGGCGCGCGATGGGAAAGGCGCGCTCGCCCGAGCAGATGGAGACGCTGCGGGCCCGGTTCCTTCAGGGGGCAAGGGCGAACGGCATGAGCGAGCCTTCGGCGAAGGCCATCTTCGAGAGCCTCGCGAAGTTCTCGGGCTACGGATTCTGCAAGGCGCACGCGGCGACCTACGGCGAGTTCTCCTACCAGGCGGCCTACCTCAAGGCGCACTTCCCCGCCGAGTTCATGGCGGCGGTGCTGGTCAACGAGGCCGGTTTCTACCACCCCTCTGTATATATAGAGGAGGCGAAGCGCCTCGGCGTGCACGTCGCGCTGCCCGACATCAACAAAAGCGAGCCCGACTTCCAGGTGAAGGACGGGACGCTCTTCTTCGGCCTGCTGCGGGTCAAGGGCATCACCTACCTCACGGTCGAGTCCATCGTGCAGGCGCGTGAGAAGTTCCCGTTCGTGTCTCTCTCCGACTTCCTCTCGCGGGTCGAGACCACGGAGGAAGAGGTCGCGACGCTCATCAAGTGCGGGGCGTTCGATTCTTTCGACCACACGCGCCCCGAGCTGCTGTGGAAGCTCGCCATGATGTACCCTCAGGTGCGCCGCGACGGCCGCCGCCCCCATTGCCCCGTTTCTCCCTCTCCCCTCGGGGGAGACGGTCGGGGTGAGGGGGACGAACAAGAGCTCACCCTCCCTCTGCACATCGCCAAGGTCAGCCCGACCACGCCGCTGCCGCGCCTCCCGGATTACACGCCGATGCAGAAGCTCCGCATGGAGCTCGAGTACCTGGAAGCGAGCGTCACCTCCCACCCGCTCGAGATACTCGTCCCCGGTGAGATGGCGGGCGCGCGGGTCAGGAGCAACGACCTGGAGCGCCACCTCGGCGAGACGGTCAGCATGGTGGGATGGCTCATCGCCCAGCGCCGCGCCATCACGAAGAAGCGCGAATACATGGAGTTCCTCACCCTTGAGGACCTCTCGGGCACCTTCGAGGCGACCATCTTCCCGAAGGAGTACGAGCGGTTCGGCGCGCTCATCGGCGTGTCGCGCATCCTGCGGGTGACCGGGCGGGTGAGCGACCGGGCGGGCGGCATCTCGCTCATAGCGAGCGACCTCGAGCCACTTGCCGTCTGATAGTATATTCAAGACTGGTCTCCGACCCGCCGACTGACCTGGTGTCTGCGGCTCAAGGAGGAGAGATGCGACGGTGCCCTCAATGCGGTTTTCCTCGCCGATTCGCAAAGTTCATGGAGTGGCACAGCTACGGCACGATCGTCGGGAGCCTCAAGCCTAAGATCCCGCTGATGTTCCTGGAAGTGGACGAGTGGGATGCGATCTACGACAAGCTCGCGCTCACCATCGGCGCCCCCATCGAGCACATAGTCGTGGAGGCGCAGAAGTACATCGGCAAAGACCTCTACGACATGGTCAAGGCGCTCTACTGGAACATCGACGCGAAGAAGGTCCCCAACTGGCGCATGCTGCGCCCGCAGTGGCTCGCGAGGCTCCTGGTCTGGGGCATGGGCAACGACCTGGCGGGCCGGGGGCGGGGCGCGCGAAGGTCGAGAGCTACAAGGCGGGTGACCACCTGACCGTGGTGAGGTTCACCAACCCCGCCGTAGTTCCCATGGCGCTGGGTTCGACTCAAGGCGTATACGAATCGGTGGAGCAGATGCCCGGCTCGCGGGTCGGCTACAAGTTCGATGGGGACGACCTGGTGGTCCACCTCACGCACGCCGAGGAGAAGCCCGAGTCCGAGGGCAGGCTGTACCTCGAGGAGGTAGAGGCCGGGACCGGTCCCCTCCAGTTCGCGCGGTGCGAAAAATGCCGCACGCCGCTGGAAGCCTCGCGCCGCCTGAAGTGGAACCTCGACAGGGGCGAGATCATCAACCCCCTCACCGGCAAGCGGGAGGACATGATCGCGGTGCAGTCGCTGAACTCCACTCTCCGCGAGCTCGAGCGCGAGCTGGGCGAAGAGGTGATGGGCATCGTCTACGGCGGTCAGAAATCCTACACCCTCTACCGCACTAAAGAGGCCCTCAAGAAAGAGACCCCGGAAGATTTCTGGGACCAGTACCTCTTCGAGTTGGCGCTGCGCGGCCTCGGATACCCGGAGGAGTTCGAGGCTTCCGACGGCACGGTCGCGGTAGAGGTAAAGAACGCATACCACCAGAACCTCTACGCGGCCAAGATCGCGGCCGGCCTGGAGGCGCTCACCGGGCGCTCCTCCGAAATCGACTGGAAGGAACGGGAGCGCATGCACGGCTCCTACGTCATCAGCGCCTGATACGCCTCGGGCGGGAGAGGACCGGGCTTGAACATCACCAGCATGCTTTTCATCGAGAGCCTGAGGCTCACGCTCGGGCCTCTGTACTCCTTGCACCTCCGGATGCACGCGGAGGGCGAAGATAACATCCCGGAGGACGGTGGGGGCGTTCTGGTTGCGAACCACCGCTCTTATGCCGACCCGCTGGTGATCGGATACTGCATCGAGCGTTTCGTAAACTTCGCGGCGGGCTCGCACCTGTATGCGGTACCGGGGACCGAGCACCTCTTCAAGCTGGTCGGCTTCTTCAAGATGAACATCTACGGCGGGGAGGCGGGGGACCAAAGCCTCGACGAGGCGGCGCGGCTCCTCTCCAACGGCGAGCTGATAGGCATCTTCCCCGAGGGCATCGAGTCGTTCATGCACGTGTACAGCGCGAGCAAGATCGCCGCGTTCAAGACCGGCTTCGCCAAGCTCGCTATCGAGAACCGCGCCCCCATCATCCCCGTGGCGATAGTCGCGAGCGAAGAGAAGGAGATCATCAAGATTCCCGGGTCACTGGTGTCCCTGTTCGTGGACCACCCGATGGCGAAGAAAGGGATAGAGCTCATCACGTACCGGCACGTGACCTGCAGGATCGGGCGGCCGATCGACCTGACGCCCTACTACGGCGACGAGGAGACGAAGTTCGTCATCGACCAGATCGCCGCGAAGGTCAGGCGGATCGTCACCAAGCTCTACGACGGGGAAGACCTGGACAAGTTCATGACCGGGGAGAAAAAGTTCGACTTCGCCCTCGACCGAGTATGACGTCGTTCGTTTTCCACTTTTCTTTACACTTATTTATTTCTGGCCGTGGTATGCCACCGGAAAGTGTAAAGAAAAGTGGAAAACGAACGACGTCATTTTGAGAGCGGGGACATCGCGCGCAGGCGTTTCACGATAGGTGGCAGGTTCTCGATCACGTAGTCAATCTCCTCAGAGGTCGTGCCACGACCAAGCGAGAACCTCACCGAGCCGTGCGCCTCCAGGGTCGGCACGCCGATGGCGAGCAGGACATGCGACGGCTCGAGAGCCTCACTCGAGCACGCCGAGCCGGTCGACGCGCAGATGCCAACAGTGTCCAGTTGCAGGCAGATGGCCTCCCCCTCGATGAAGCGGACGCCGATGTGCACGTTGTTCGGTAGCCGTCTCTCGGGGTGCCCGTTGAGGAACAGGTCGTCTATCGAACCCTGCAGGCCTTCTATCAGCCTGTCGCGCAGCGCGGTAATACGTGGGACCTTGGCGTCCATCTCCAGGGAGGCAAGCTCCGCCGCCGCGCCGAGCCCGGCGATGCCGCCGATGTTCTCGGTCCCGGCCCGCATGCCGCGCTCCTGCTCGCCCCCGTGGATGAACCTCGATATCTTCGTGCCTTTCCTGATGTAGATCGCGCCCACTCCCTTGGGGCCGTAAAGCTTGTGCCCTGACATCGAGAGGATGTCGACGCCCAGTTCCTCCACATCGACGGGAATGTTGCCGACCGTCTGTACCGCGTCGGTATGCAGGTAGACCCCCGCCTCGCGGCACACCTTCGAGATCTCGGCGATCGGCTCGATCGTCCCGACCTCGTTGTTGGCGTGCATCACCGAGACGAGCGCCGTCTCCGGCTTGATCGCTTTTCGGATGTCCTCCGGGTCGACCAGGCCGGTGGAGTCAACCGCCACCACGGTCGAGCCGTAGCCGTGCTTCGCCACGAACTCCACCGTCTCAAGCACGGCATGGTGCTCGATGGTCGTGGTGACGACGTGCGTGCGCTCGCCGCGCGCGGCAAGCAGGACCCCGTTCACGGCCATGTTGTCCGACTCGCTGCCCCCCGACGTGAAGTAGACCTCTTCCGTCGAAGCGCCGATGAGCGAAGCTACGTTGCGCCGAGCGTCCTCGATACCCTGCCGCGATTCGCGCCCGATCGCGTACAGGGCCGAAGGGTTGCCGTACTTCTCCTCGAGGTACGGCCGCATCGCAGCCGCGACCTCGGCCGCCGGAGGCGTGGTCGCCGCGTGGTCCAGATAGATGGTCCTCATCGCAGACACCCCTTTTCGAGCCGCATGGCCCGTATCTCTTCGACCCGCTGGCTGTATTATAAGCGTAGCAGTTTGCCTGTGTAGCCGGGGCGCGGGAGGGACTCATGAAGACGCTCTACGAAGAAGACGCTCTCACCTCCGAACAACGCCTCCAGGCAGCCATCAACCTCCAGGTGCCGGACCGGGTCCCTTCCTGCACGTTCATCTACAACTTCGCGGCGAGCTTCGCCGGCATCGACTTCCACGAGCTCTGGGCCGACCCCCGGAAATACCGCGCGGCCATGGACCTCTGCTTCGAGGAGCTGGGGCCGTGGGACATCTATTACCCCGTCAACCCGCGCTATCCCGTCGTCTATACCTTCATCATGCCTATGAAGGCGAGGTGGCCGGGCATCGACCTCGACCCCGGCAGCATCTGCCAGCTCGTCGAGGGCGAGCTCATGAAAGAGGACGACTACGAGAAGGTGATCGGCTGGGGCCGCGACCACAGGCGCCTTGCGTACTTCGCTTTCTTCGTCGAGATGATCGCGCGCGCCTGGGACCTCCCGAGCGGGCGGCGCGCGTACGCCCACGTCGTCCCGCGCCTCGCGATGCACCTCGCGGGCTGGCGGCGCGAGTTCTCTTCCTGGAACAGGCGGGGCGTGACTACTCTCTACGGCTTCCTGCCCGAGGCGGCCTTCGATAGCTTCTCGCTCGCGAGGGGCCTGCCCGCGTTCGTAAGGGACTGCATGCGGCACCCGGAGGTGGTGGCCGAGGCGGCCGACGCCCTGACCGACAGCTACTGCTTCGTGACGCGCCTGATCACAAAGCTCATGGGCGTGCCGCGCGCCGAGATATTCCTCCACCGCTCCTCCAACGATTTCATATCTCCCCAGATGTTCGCGGAGCTCTCGTTCCCGTCGCTGAAAGACCTGGTGGACAAGCTGGTCTCGGCCGGCATCTCGCCGGTCCTGCACCTGGACGGCAACTGGGACCGCAACCTGAAGGCGCTGCGCCAGCTGCCGGCGGGCCGCTGCATCGCGCAGTTCGACGGGTCCACGGACATCTTCCTGGCGAAGAGGGCTATCGGCGACCGCGTCTGCATCATGGGAGACGTCCCGGCTACGATGCTCTGCCTCGGCTCGCCGCAAGAGGTCGAAGAGTACTGTCACCGGCTGATAGAGGAAGTAGGCCTGGGCGGCGGGTTCATAATGGCAGCCGGCTGCGAGATACCACCCAACGCGAAGCCGGAGAATGTGCGCGCGATGCTCGCGTCCGTGCGCAAGTTCGGTTACGTCCCGGTCGCGGAGAAGAGTCCCGCCAGGGCAAGGGCCCGCGCCGGAGTCAGGACTGTTGCTTTTCCCAGCGTTCCTTGAGGTCCGCGAGCGTCCGGTCCTCCAGCACACCTCTCATGGCGTCGGCGACGTCGCACCACAGGTCGCGCACCACGCAATCTTCAGCCCTGCCGCAGACGGTGCGGTCGCGCACGCACTCGACCGGCGCGATCTCTCCCTCAAGGGCCTCGAAGATCTCGACGAGGGTTATGTCTGAGGCCGGGCGGGCCAGCCGGTAGCCTCCGGCCGCGCCTCTCTCGGCGATCACCAGCCCGCGGTTCCGCAGGAGGGTCATCATGTGCTCGAGGTAGCGTTTGGAGATCTCCTGGCGGGAGGCGATGTCCTTGAGCAACACCAGTCGGCCGTCGCCGTTTATAGCGAGGTCGAGCATCGCCCTCATGCCGTAACGCGCCCTGGTTGAAAACTTCAGAATACCTCCACTCCTCGGGGACCCGAGGCGGCATCCAGGCCGGGTGCCGCGGGTCCTGGTGCTCCGCGCGCATAAAACTAGCATGTCGATAGGAATACCGTCAACGGCAGGAATGTGCTGGGGCGGAGAGAACTCGTCATGGCACGCGGGAACGTTCGCACGGGGTGGCTGCTTACTCTGCTTTTGTGGGGGCGTCTGCCGTTTTGCTATAATATTCGGACTTCTCGAGACAGAACAGGGAACGGTTGGCAAGGAGGTAGGTATGGAGATAACGCTTAGCATCATCAAGGCCGACGTGGGCGGCTGGGTGGGGCACTCCGATGTGCACCCCGCGCTCCGTGAGAAAGCGGTCGAGCATCTCGCCCAGGCGAAGAAAGACGGGCTTATCATTGACTACTGTCAGGGTGAGGTCGGCGACGACATCGCCCTTATCATGACCCACACCAAGGGAATCGAGAACGAGCAGATCCACAAGTTCGCCTGGAACACGTTCACGTCGATGACGGAAGTGGCCAAGGAGTACGGCCAGTACGGCGCGGGCCAGGACCTCCTGGTCGACGCTTTCAGCGGCAACCTCAAGGGCATGGGGCCCGGCTTCGCTGAGATGACCTTCGAGGAACGCCCCGCGGAGCCCATCATCATCTACCTCGCGGATAAGACCGAGCCGGGCGCCTGGAACCTGCCCCTCTATAAGATATACGCTGATCCCTTCAACACCATCGGACTGGTCATCGACCCCAGCATGCACGACGGCTTCCGCTACGAGGTCCTCGACCTCATCGGCGAGAAATCGATCATCTTCAACCTCCCAGAAGATATGTACGACATGCTGGTCTTCATCGGCTCCCCTTCGCGCTACGTGATCAAGCACATCTTCCGCAAGGGCAACGACGAGCCGGTGGCGGTGACCTCCACGCAGAGGCTCTTCCTGATGGCCGGTCGCTACGTGGGCAAGGACGACCCCGTGATGGCGATCAGGTGCCAGAGTGGCCTCCCCGCGGTCGGCGAGGCACTCGAGCCGTTCGCGTTCCCCCACATGGTGGCGGGCTGGATGCGCGGCTCTCACCACGGCCCGCTGATGCCGGTGGGATTCGAGGACGACACCCCGACCCGCTTCGACGGCCCGCCCCGCGTTGTGGCCCTGGGCTTCCAGCTCAAGGACGGCAGGCTCATCGGCCCGCGCGACATGTTCGCCGACAAGTCTTACGACAATGCGAGGCAGCTGGCGCTGGACGCCGCCGATTACCTGCGGCGCCACGGCCCGTTCGAGCCGCACAGGCTGCCGTTGGAGGAGATGGAGTACACCACGATGCCCTCGGTCATGAAGAAGCTGAAGGACCGATTCAAGGCTGTTGACTAGGGCAGGCTTTAGAGCATCAAAGGGCGGCCGCTTGCGGCCGCCCTTTTCCTTTGTCCTGCAAAATAGGGACAGGCACCTTTTTGCATTTTCGCATCTGGCGATTTGGCTTTGTGCATCAAAATGCAAAAAGGTGCCTGTCCCTATTTTGCATGTCAGAAGCCGCGGAGCATCGCTTCCCACTCGTTGGTGAACAGCAGCGACGCGAACTTCTGGTACTGCGAAAACGTAGTGTCGCGCCCGAGCCTCACCAGGAACAGGTTCGCCGAGTCCATCATCACGTTCGGCTCGTCGGTGGTCATCTCCATGAAACTGAAGCGCCCGGCGAGCTCGATGAACAGCTCCCTGTACTCGAGCTTGGTCATGCCGGTCGCCTCGAGGTCCCAGTGCCAGGTGAAGGCGGTGGTGATCACTACCTTGTCGTCGTAGAACGGGTCGTCCCAGGCCGCGTGCATCATGGCCATCGCGAGGCCGATCTCGCGGAAGTTCCTGCTGACCTCGATCGCCCCGAGCTCGAACAGCCATGGATAACCCGGCTTTCCCCACCGCTCGCCTTCCGACGGGTGATGGATCCCGATGTATCCGGCCAGCCGTTCCTGGAATACGGCCGCCACGACGTTTCCGCCCTCGTCGTTGGCCACGTTCAACAGAGCGCGCTTCTGGCGCTCGGGGTTGTGCCTGCTGAACATCAGTATGCCGTCGTCGACAGTGAGCTCCTGGAGCCGGGACGCGGGGCAGTAGTTCTCGATCGCAAGGGGGCCTTCGGGGGTCTCGATCGTCGAGGAGTTCTTCTTAGCCTCCGGGGCCGGCTTCGGCTCTTTCTTCTGCGTTGCGGTCTCGAACGGGATCTTCTCGAGCCCGAAGAAAGGGGGCTTGCCGTGGAGCCCGGCGTCACCTGTCGAGCGGGCGGCGCCGGTACCCTTGCCCTTGATCTTCCTGTCCCTCGGGGGCTTTGTCAGTTGAACCGCTCCTCTGCCGCTTGCCTCAGGCTGCCACGCGTAGAAGTATAATTGATTGCGGAGCGCGAAAGCCAAGGCTCGTCGCGCACGGGACGGTGCCGGGATTCAGAGGAGGGACACTTTGAAGGTTCGCGATCGGATGACGAAAGACGTGGTCACGGTCGGGGTGGACGAGCCCATCAAGCGCGCCTGGGAGCTCGTCGAGGAGAAGAAGCTGAGGCGCTTCCCCGTGATGAAGGGCGATGTGCTGGTGGGTATCGTCACGGACAGCGACCTGCGCAACGCCACCGCGTCCTCGATCGTCCTTACCGAGAAGAAGTACCACGACTTCCTGCTCGAGACGGTCAAGGTGGAGTCGATCATGACCGCGGACCCGAAGACGGTGACCCCCGATACGGACCTCAAGGATGCCGCCAGGCTGATACTGGAATTGAAAGTCGGTGGGCTCCCGGTAGTAGAGGGTGGAAAGCTCGTCGGCATCATCACGGAGACCGACCTCATCAACGCCCTTGTCGAGTTGCTCTGAAGCCCTGGCGCCTACTGGACGCTGATGCTCCAGGCGCCGCTTCCCTCCACGTCGATCATGTAGATGACCCCCTGCTGCAGCGGCGCCGTCTGGGCGCCGTTGAACGGCCCGTTGGGGACGTTCGCAAGCACCGACACCGTCGTGCCGCCCGAGGTCAGCAGCGTGACCACGAAAGGCGCAGTCGTGCCGGAGTAGGTCATGGTGACCGTGGCGTTTCCACCGTTGGACTGGAAGAAGGGGGTCACCAGCGGGCCCGTCCCCTGCAGGAACAGCGGGAGGGTCTGCGGGTTCACGGGCACCTGCTCGTTGACCTGGATCTGCCACGCGCTGGCGGCGGTGACGTTGACAGCGTAGACGCCCTTGGAGACTCCCAGCGCCGTCGAGCCGCTGATGGAGGTGTTCACCTGGGTGAGGACGCTGACCACCTTGCCGGCCTCGTCCTGGAGGTTAGCCTGGAAGGGGCCCCCGCCCGCGTAGCTGAGCTGGAACACAACGAGCCCCTCGACGAGGCTGAACGTCTCCGTCAACTGGTTGCCCGTTCCAGTCAGGACCAGCGGGACCGATGTCGGGGCCGCCACCGGAGTGGTGGAAGCGGTGGTGGACGGGGCCGTCGGTGTGGTCTTTGCCGCCGGTTTGCTGGAGCCGCAGCCCAGCCCGAAGACCGGGAGGGCCACGAGCGTCGCTGCGAGCGCGAGGACCAGGACAGCCCTGACAAGCTCCTTGTGTTCAGCCATGAACATCCCCCTTGATCCTATAACCCCAGCTGCGTATCCACGTACCACACCCCGTTGACCTGCACCGTCTCGAAAATCGGGCGGTCCTTGGGCGGAACCTTCGAGATGTCCTGCGTATCGCTCTGCAACTTGCCGAGTATGTCGGCCGTATAGGTGATCTTTCCGTTGGTGATAGTCACCGTGGCTTTTGTCTTGTCCTTGGGGTCGGCCTGCGTCTGCATCTTGAGGTCCTGGACCTTGAGCTTGATCTGCTCGAACTGCTGCTTGGCCAGCGCCTCGTCTTTCGTAGCGAGTTTCTGGGGGACGACGGCTTTCTTGTACGCTTCCCAGTCGAGAGCCTGCTTGGCGCTGAAGTAGCCCTGCACCGCCCCCTCGGGCGTGTTGCTGCTGCAGCCCGCCAGGGCGAAGAGCGCGGTTGCGAGGAAAACAAGTGCGAGGGCCAGTGCGAGGGGCCCTGCCAGCCGCCTGCGATGAATGCCGGTGCCCATGTGCGATAGACCCCCTGACGCCTTTCAAACAGGTTCGAATGCCGCGTTCAGTATAGCAATAAAAGGACGGGCTCGTTGCGAGCCCGCCTTGTATCCGCTGCGCTCGATAGTCCTGGCCAGCGCCGCCTTACTGCGTCTGCGCGGGCCTGTCCGCAGAGGCGAGTGGCACGTTGACATACCACGTCCCCTTATACTTCTCGGTCGTGAGTGTTGGCGTGATCCCGTATGTCTTCTTGATCTCCGCTATTGAGGTTGTTTCTTCTTTGCCCGTGGTGGGGTTCTTGCCCTTGACGACTCCCGCGGTCAGCTCGACGTCGGCTTTGTTCTTGTCGTTCTTGTCGAAGGTCGTCTTGAGTTTCAGGCCCAGGTATTTGAAGTCGTTTGCCAGGAACTTCTTCTTCTGGTCGGCCATATCCGTCGAGGTCATCCGCCTCACGTTGTCAGGGAGGACAGAGTTAAGGTACGCGTTCCAGTTGTGTGTCTCTATTGCCCTGTAGAAATCGCGAACGGCCGTGTCGGGCGTCTGCGCGCCGCACCCTGTGGCGAACAGGGGGACGGCGATGGCGAGCACCAGAACGACCACTGTCGGAAATATCAAAGATCGCTTACGGGACCGCGAGTTGTTCAACCTGCACCTCCTGAGTGGCTCTCAATACAAACAGGCGGATTATACGCCATAGCCACGCCGTTTGCATACGCAACATATCAGCCCTGGGCTCCGCGCTCTTTGTACTCACCTCTTCGCCTGCCTGCCCGCTATCCCTCCGGCTCTTCAGGAGCTGGTGGTGGCGGCGGTGCCATCGGCGGAGCCGGCGCGGGCGGCGGCGGCGCGGCAGGTGGTGGTGGCGCCATCGGCGGAGGAGGCGCGGCAGGTGGCGGTGGTGCCGCTGGCGGAGGCGGCGCTGCGGCTGCCGGAGGTGCCGGTGCGTATCCACCCGGGGGCTGTGGAGGCGCGGGAGCCCCGGGAGGCGGAGGCGCGTATCCGCCCGGAGCCTGCGGCGGCGCCGCGGGCGCGGGCCTTGCGGCCTGCGCGGCGGCATCCGCCTCCGCTATCCGGCGGTCGATGTCGGCGATCTCCTGGCAAGCGGGCGCCAGCTCCTGGTTCGCGAGCTGCCCGCCCAGGTACAGGTTATAGACCTGCTCTCCGAGCGCGGCCAGTTTCTGGGTCTTCTCACGCTTGAGCTGGACGTCCTGGGCCTTCGCCTTCGTCTGCTCTGTGGCGCTGGTGATCGAATCCTGGATCTTGTCGAAGAACCCCACGGTGCACCTCCCGGTTCGTCTGGGTCTTTTGTCGAATCATAGCAGCGGGGGACCGGCTGTGAAACAGAGCCGGCCGGGTGCTCTTCAGCCCAGGTCCGCCGCGAGGTACTGCTGCCCGAGCTGCACGTACATGTCCTTGCCGGCCTTGAAACCTTCGGCGGCCTTGTCTGAGAGCTCCTTTATCGGTTTGGCCGGCACGCCGCCGACCAGCCAGCCGCTCTCGACCTCCGTCCTGGGGGTGACCGTCGAGCCCGCAGACACCACAGCTCCCTCGCCTATCACGGCGCCGTCAAGCACCACGGAGTTGATGCCTATCAGGGCGCCGTCCTTGACGGTGCAGCCGTGCAGCACCGCGGCGTGACCTACCGTGACATCCGCGCCCACGGTCGTCCCGCCCACCACCGTGCAGTGGATCACGCAGTTGTCCTGTACGCTCGAGCGCGGGCCCACTTTAATCGCGTTCCAGTCGCCTCTCAAAACCGCGCCCCACCATATGCTCGCCTGGCTCTCGACAGTGACGTCCCCTATCAGCACTGCGTTGGGCGCGACGAATGCGTCCGGCGCGATCACGGGTTTCTTGCCGTTCATCTCGATAAGCATTGGCACCTCCAGGACTCGGCCATCGCCGATTGACAATTCGCGTTTGCTACCAGCGTCAAAGTCTATACAATTAACTATCATTTGAAAATTGAGGAGCTGTTTTCGATGTCAGATGGGAAAGCCCGGAACGGGCGGTCCCGCAAGGTAAGCCGTTACACGCTCGAACCTTCAACGTCGGCGCTCACCACCCTCAGGGAGTTCTTGAGAGCCACGCTCAAGTCATACCCCGACATCGAACCGTACATCCAGGACATCGTCTCCGCGACCCACGAGGCGGCGAAAAACGCGGTGGTTCACAACCCGGACAGCTCCGGCCCGGTGGACGTCAGGTGCGAGGTCAGAAGAGACTCAGTGGTGGTGGAAGTCTCCGACCGCGGAAAGGGTTTCAAGCCACCGGACAAGCCCGCTCTCCTGCCCGACCCGGAGGCGCTCGCCGGCCGGGGTATCTTCCTGATGCACGCTCTGATGGATGACGTCGAGACGAAGAGCGACCGCCGGGGGACGCGCGTCCGTATGGTCAAGCGCCTGGAGCCTGCGCTGCAGGTGTAGGCGGAGCGGGCGGGACGCCGGCGCTACGGCTGCAGCACCTCGTCGGCCGGCTTGCCGTCGACGGTGATGTTCACGACCTTGACGGCTTTGTCGTTCGAGATAATCGTGTTGGTGATCTGGCTGACTATCGCCTGGACGCGCGCCGACCCACCACCGTAGTTCAGCATCTCTTTCGAGAAGTCGACGGTCGCCGTGCCATCCTTGAGCTTGTAATCCTGAAGCTTGGTGCCGGCCGGGATCGCGGTGGAGAAACCCTGGGCTTTCTCGTCAGCGGTCGGGCCGCTGAGCATCATGTTCAGGGCCTCCTGGACCGAACCCTGGGTCGATGGGCGCGCTACCTGGGTCACTGTGTCGCCCTTGAGCAGGAAGACGCTCACGCTGGAGGTAGCAGGGGTCGGGGCCGTCTGGACGGGCACGGAAGCGGGGCCGGTGAGGTTCGGCACTTTGTTTCCCCCACATCCTGCCGCGGAGATTATCATCACGCAGAGCGCGACTGACGAGAGCACTGACCATCGCTTGCGCATCGTTCCTCCTCTGGTAACGGCCGCATCAAACGCGCCGGCCTAGTGGCTCCATTTTATCAAAAGCCCCTGCTCGCCGGGCGGAGGCGCAGGTCAGGGGCCCCGTTTGGCATATAATACCTTCATGATGAAAGTCGGCGTGCCTCGGGCACTCTCTTATTACAGATACTTTCCCCTGTGGAAGACGCTCCTCGAAGGTGTCGGAGCCGAGGTCGTCCTGTCAGGGCCGACCAGCGAAGGGCTCCTGGAGAACGGCGTCCGCCACTGCGTCGACGACATCTGCGTTCCGGTCAAGCTGTACTACGGCCACCTGATGGACCTGGCCGGAAAGTGCGACCGCGTTTTCGTCTCGCGCCTGGTATCCGTCGAGAAAGCGGAGAACGACACCTACACCTGCCCCAAGCTCATCGGCCTGCCCGACATGGTCAAGAGCGCGCTCGAGGGCATGCCCCCCATGGTGGAGTTCGTGGTGGACATCCAGAACCGTTCTTTGAAATCGAGCGTGAAGAAGGTCGGCGCCGAGCTGGGCGCACCTGCCGCGACGATGCGCAGGGTGCTGCCCGAGGCTCTCGCGGTGCAGGAGCTCTACGAGGGTGAACTGCTCAAGGGAGTGGCTCCCGAAGACGCGATGCGGAAAGTCCTCGGCAAGAACGGGAACGGGGCAAAACGCGGGCGGCACGCAGCCATCAACAAACACGCGAAGGAAATCAACATCGCGCTGGTCGGACATGAGTACCTGATACACGACTATTTCATAAGCCACGACCTCCCCAGCAAGCTGGCGCGCCTAGGCGCGAATGTCACTTACATGACGCAGGTCCCCCCGGACGTGATCGAGCGCGAGCTCGGGCACTACGGCGGCATCTCCTGGAGCTACGAGAAAGAGCTGCTGGGCTCGGCCGCTCACTTCCTGGGCCGCAGCGACATCGACGGGGTCATGCTCGTCATCGGCTTCGCGTGCGGGCCCGACTCCATCATCGGCGAAATAATCGCCCGCGAGGTCATCACCGAGGCCAGCCCGCCTCTCACCACGCTGGTCCTCGACGAGCACACCGGAGAGGCCGGGGTCGCCACGCGCGTCGAGGCGTTCGTGGACCTGATCAGGCGGGCCTCCCGAAAGAAGCGATGAAAGTAGCGACCCCGCACATGGGAAATGCATACATCCCTCTCTCCGCGCTGCTCTCCAACCTGGGGGCTGAGGTCATCATCCCGCCGCGCCCGACCCGCAAGTCGATCGACATGGGGGCCCTGCACGCGCCTGAGTTCGTGTGCCTGCCGTTCAAGGTCAACCTGGGGGACAACTTCCGCGCTCTGCAGATGGGGGCCGACACCCTGGCGATGGTCAGCGGCATGTGGGCGTGCAGGTTCGGCTACTACGGGCGGGTCCAGCACCAGATACTGAGGGACGTGGGCTACGAGTTCGACAGCGTCCTCTTAGGGCGGGACGGACTGGCGCCGGTGTACAACAAGTTCCGCGACACGGTCGACGGCAACCTGCTGCTGGGATGGGTGCACGCCGTGAGAGCGTTCAAGCGCAAGGCGGAGGCGATGGACGCCCTGGAGAAGCTGGCGCGGAAGATACGGCCTTTCGAGCGAGGCAGAGGAAGCTCCTCGAACACCCTGGCGCAGGGGCTCGAGCTGGTGCACAACGCCCAGACACTCAAAGAGATAAACGCGGCGCGCGAGGAGTCACTGGCGCTGCTGCGGGACATCGAGACCGAGACCGGCGGGCCGGAGCCGCTGAAGATCGCGGTCCTCGGGGAGATCTACGCCGTCCTGGAGCCGGCCCTGAACTTCGACATCGAGCGCAAGCTGGGCGAGATGGGCATCCAGGCTTACCCGGTGATGAGCGTCTACAAGTGGCTGTTCCGCCCTCTCAAGATCGACCCTTCCATCATCGTCGACGAGCGCCTGGCGCGCCGCATCGCGAAGCCGTACATCGCCTACGTGCTCGGGGGAGAGGAGCACCAGACCATCACCGGAACCATCCGCGCCGGGCGCAAAGGCTACGACGGCGTCATCCACCTGTACCCCTTCACCTGCATGCCGGAGAACATCTGCCGGACCATCCTCCCCAGGATCGAGAAGGAATTCGACATCCCTGTGCTCAACCTCTGCCTCGACGAGCATGCCTCCCCGACGGGCGTGGCCACCCGCCTCGAGGCTTTCTCCGACTTGCTCAACGCAAGGCGCCGCAAGAACGCAAAATAGTGGTCTGACCCCTTTTTTGCGTTGTGCTTTCTGCTTTGACCAAATCGTGTAGAATATCAACCCGGCAGAACTAACAGGAGGGCACAGAATGAAACCAGCGCTGGTCACGGGCGCCTGCGGCTTCTCGGGCGGCCACATGGTAAAGATACTCGCGGACGAGGGCGTCCCGGTGCGGGGCACCGACCTGGCGAGGGCCTACGACAGCCCGAAAGTCCGCCTCGTCCAGGAGCAGATCGGGCTGGACTGGAACGCGCCGGGCGTCGAGTTCGTGCCGTCCGACCTCTCCGACAAGGACTCTCTCGCCGCCGCCCTCAAGGGCGTCGGCACCGTCTATCACACCGCCAGCCTCTACGATTACTCGGCCTCGATGTCCGCGCTCGAGAAGGTCAACATCGAGGGCACCATGAACCTGTGCGACGCGATGGTGGCCGAAGGCGTCGACCGCATGGTGCACTGGTCGACCGCCGGGGTCTACGGCCATCCGTACATGCCGCGCAGCTCGCAGAACCCGTTCCGCATGATGTTCGAGCAGTTCTGGGGCCTGGGCGTGCGGCCGTGGCTGACCGACAAGGAATACAAGCGCCCCGCGGCGCACCCGACCAACCAGCCGTTCACCGAGGAGCGCAGCACGCCCCTCAACACTCCGGGTCCCGAGCCCCGGGGCACTTTCCTGGTGAACGACTACTCGATAACCAAGTGGAAGCAGGAGCAGCTCATCCAGAAGTACGGCCGCGAGAAAGGGCTCCGCTGGACCATTCTGCGCCCGGCACCACTCTACGGCCCCGGGAGCGACTACGGGATCGGCGGCATCGTGGTCGCGATGTCGGAGGGACTCACCTCCACCCTTCCCCTGGACCTCCGCAACTACCTGATGGTCAACTGCCACGTGCGCGACATCGGCCGGGCGGCCTGGTTTGTCTCGCAGCGTGAGGACACCGTCTTCGAGGACTACAACGTCTCCGACCCGACCGTTATCAGCCAGCTCGAGTTCCTGAAGATCGGGGCGCTTTTGGTGGGGCGCAAGGTCCACCTGCTGCCGTTCCTGCGGATGCCCTGGCTGATGCCGCTCGGCATCTGGTCGGCCCGCTACGTGCGCTGGCTGGAGAACCACTATCCGAGCTACCAGCGCATCCGGATCTGGGAGGAGTCCAGCGCCCGCTACCTCTCGTCGAGCTACTGGATCAGCAGCGGCAAGCTGAAGAGCCTCGGGTTCGAGTGGGAGTACCCGGACTTCAAGCTCGGTCTGCGAGACATGGTCCAGTGGTTCATCGAGGTCGGCTGGATCAAGTAGCCTGAAAAACGGGGGTCAAGCACTGACCCCTCTCTTTTATTTCCATCCTGAGGGCGGCGGCTCGGGCGGCGGCCCGCCCGGATTCTCTCCGGGCTTCTCATCAGTGCCGAGCATTCGCTCCATCGTCGAAGGCTGGTCGATGCGTCCCGGGGCGTAGTCGTCGTCCGGCAGCGCGCCCACCCGTTGCTCCGTCCCTTGATCGCCGTTGGGGGGGACGGGCGGCACCGGGTGATCGTGGCCGTTGAGCGAACCCTCAGGCCACATCTGAGCGACCTCCGGCGGGACATCGACGCTGGATGGAGCCGTGTGTCCCGGCTCAACGGGCGCCTCCGCCGGGGCGGTCTCTCCCACCAGCGTTTCCATGGTCGACGGCCCGAGGTCGCGAAGCGGCGCGGCGTCGTCCGGTGGCAGCTCCAAGGTTTGTTCCTGCGGCGCTTCCGTTCCCAGGAGCATCTCCTCAAGGGTGCCCGCCTCCTCCACCGGTGCCGGTTGGGAGGACTCGGTGAACGCGGGCGTCTCCTGATGTTGCGGGGCCGCGGGAACCGGGGCCTCGGAAGGGGGCAACTCCCCCTCGGCCGGGGCCTGGCCCCGCTCTCTTATTATGTATTCCAGAGTGGATGGATCGTTTGACGGCACGACATCCTCAGACTCTTGAGGCATCTCGACCTCCTCCACCAATGGCGCGGCCTGCGTGGCCTCGGCCTGCTGCGGCGTCTCGGCATATCCGGGCTCAGCTACAACCGCCCCGGCCGGCTGTTCAGCGTAGGCGGGTGGCGTCTCGATCGGGGGAGGCTGCGCGTAGGGCGCCGCCGGTGCCGGCGGTGGCTCCGCGGGTGGCGCCGCTTCAACGACCGGAGCCATGGGGGCAGTCACCTCAGGCGGTGGCGCCGATGCCTCCTGCACGGGCTGGGCTGCCATCGGTTGCGAAGGAGCGACCTCGGTGAAAGGCTCAGCGGGCGAAGGCTGTTCGGGCGGCATCGCGGCCATGGCAGGTTGGGGTATCTCGGGAACTGAGTACTGTGCCTGCGCGGGCTCGGGTTCCCGCACGACTTCCGCGGGTGCCGGCGGCGGCTCAGGAGGCGTCTGGGGGGCGGGCTGTAACGGCTCATATGGCGGCACCGGCGCGGCTGCGGCAGGCTCGGGCGGTGCCTCTTCTACCTGAGGCATCTCCGCCTGAACCTCGAGTGGTGGCGCGGGCGCCTCCGGAGGCTGAGGTTCGACCATAGCCTCGACGACCTGCTTCTCTCCGGCGGGCGCAGCCTCCACTTCAGCAGGCGGTGCGGCCACAGCAGGAAGCTGCTCGGGCGCTGGGGCCGCCTCGGCGGGCTCGGGCCCCTCCTCGACCGCGCGGCCCACATCGACCTGCGGGACCGGGGGCATCGCGCCAAGGACCTCGGTCGCCTCATCGATGCTCATCGGCTCAGGCGCGGTCACCCCACCCTTGAGCCTGCGGATCGCCCTTTCCGCGCTGGCGCGTACCATCTGGCTCTGGTCTTTCGAGGCTCTCTCGAGCACGGACATCACGCTCTGCTCGCCTATGCTGCCAAGCGCGAGGCACGCGGCCGCCCTTATCTCGTCAGGCCGCCCCTTCTTGAACAGCCCGCTCTTGCTGAGCAGCTCCGAGAGCTGCGGAACATACGCGTTGTCGTGAAGGTCCCCCAGAGCAAGGCACGCGGCCTCGACCACTCCCTGGTCCTCTTCCTTGCCTCGCATACCCTGCCCGTTGATTATGTCCAGCAGGTAAGTCGCCACGCTCGCGTCACCGAACATGCCGAGCACCCTCACCGCGGTCTTGCGGACCGCGATGCTCTGGTCGTTCGCCGCGTTCATCACTGAAGTGACAGATTCCCTGGAGCCTATTCGCGCGAGGCTGCGCACCGCCTCGCGGCGGATCCTCTCGTCCGGACTGGAGACCATCTCGGTCACCTGCGGCAGGCCTTCGGTGAGCTTCAGGTCGGCAACGACGTTCAGGACGTTCCTGTAGATGTACCAGGGGTTCTCCTTCTCGAGCTCGCCCAGAAGGGCTTTGATCCCCGGCTCGCCCGCGGCCTGTATCGCCGCCAGCGCCCGGTCGCGCAGCTCGATCTGTCCCCGGTCTTTGATCATGTCCACCAGCGGGGCGAGCGCCTCCGGCCCGAGGCCGGCGAGAGTCCGGATGGTCTTCACCCTCTTCTCGTCATCCTCCTCCAGCAGCAGCGCCTCCGCGTCTATCATCCCCTCCGGTCCCATGAGGTTCTCGAGCGCCTCGGAGGCGTGCTTGACGAGCTCGTCCCCTTTGCCGGAGCCCTCCGCGGTCACCTCGTTGAGGACCTCGATGATCTCCGAAGCCTCCTCCACCCGGCCGGCTTTCATGTACATCTCGGCCATCGCGACGACCGAGTCCACCTCGTTCTCGAAAGTCTGATAGTCGGTCTCCGCGCGCATGGCGTTCACGACCCGCGGCCGCAGGATGTCGGAGGCATCCACTGCGTGCTCCGCGTCGAGCCCCCCGATGGTCTCCTTCACAAGTCCGGTCGCGAACCGCCTGACTTTCGCGGAGCTCGCCTCGAAGTTCTCGGCAACCTTGAGCAGCATACCCGCCGCCAGGTCCGACTCTTCCATGGCGTAGAGCTGCCTGATCTGGCGCGGCACCGTCTGGTCGACCCCGTCGCTCAGCTCGACGACCTCTTCCTCCAGGGGCCCTCCCAGCATCTCGTAGGCGGACAACACGCGCGTGCCAGTCCCCGGGTCGCGCTCTTCCTGGATGCCGGCCTCGTCCAGCTTGCGGTCGATGGCCTCGCTTATCACGTCGCCCCGCTCGGTGCGGACCTCCATCAGCAGGTCGTTGAGGTCGTTCAACCTCTCGCGGGTCCAGGCGACGTCGAGCTCGCCGACCTCGTCCTTCATCTCGCTGTACTCGTCGATGAGGGCGTCGATCATATCGAGGAGCTGGTTGTCGGAGAGGATCTTGACCACGTTCTCGCGGATGTGCCTGATGTTGAGCTCCTCCGGCGCCCGGCCGGAAAGCACGGTGGTCATTTCGCGCGGGCTCATCTCCGCGATGATGTTGGTGACCTTGCCGGCCATCGCCTCACGGAGCTCTTCGTCGTCGATCTCCTTCACCATGTCGGAGAGCGAACTCAGGGCCTCCTCCGCCTTCTGGCTCTTCATGAAGACGCCGCCCTCGATGCCCTCCTCCCCGAGGAACCTGGAGAGCAACCCCCCTACCTTGCCCGGGTCGGAGAGGACGTCCACGAGCTCTTTGTCCGCGACGTCGTGGAGGTCGACCTTGCCCATGAGATACCTCATCAGCAGCTCATCTTTGAGAGCGTCCAGCGGGGAAGCGGCGGACGCCGCGCCCCCGACGATCTCGCCCGCGTCGTCGGTGGTGACCGCGACGTAGACGCGCTGGTTGACGCTGATGTGCTCGACGCCCTGCTCGATGAGGTCCTCGGTCAGCTTCGCGCGGTCCGAGACGTCGGACATCTCGGAGAGGATCGTGAAGAACGTCTGCAGCTCCTCGCCGACGAGGCCCTTGCGGAACTCGACGATCGAGAGCCCGCGCTCGTTCATCCAGGCCACGAACGACCTCACCGGGGCTTTCTGCTGGTCGGTATCGTCAAGACGGACGTCATTTATGAGCAGGTTGTTCTCGATGGTCGCGACGCTGAGGAGTTCTGATGTCTCGAATATGGAGTCAAGGGCTTCGCTGGCCTTCTGGAAGGTCTCCGTGACCATCGAGCTCGTGGTTGGATAGAGCCGCATGTTCACCGTGGCCGCGTGCGAGTTGACCACGAACTGCACGGCACTCTTAGCGTACTCTTTGGGCAGCGTCTCACCGCCGCCCACCTGCGGTGTCTCGGCGTCGCTCAAGCTCGCTCCATATCGTTTTCGCGTCCATGCCCACCCGATTCTTGAGGTAGGTATACCCCTCTTGGGCATGGTGATTTCGGACTCTCATTATACAGTATCGAGCGCGCACAATAATAACGAAAAAGCGGGCGCGTGCCTCATGGGGTCCGGCCGTAACCTTCGGCGGAAGCCCTTGGAGAGCGGCTGCCAGCAGGCCAAGCCGGCGTGCGCCTGATCAGGCGCCTGGCAGCAGCGTGAGCAGTTCCATGAGCCGCGCGGTGCCGGAGACCACCAGCAGCCTTGCTTCGAGCATAGCGTCCGACAGGCTCATCGGGCCGGGAACGACGCTGAAAGCGGGCACGCCTTCGAGCGCGGTCCCCACTGATACGCTTCCGGCGACGATCACGACCGGCACGCCGGCCTCCCGGGCTATCTCCGCGACCCCGGCGGGGGTCTTGCCGCGGGCGGTCTGGCCGTCGTATGCGCCTTCACCCGTGAGGACGAGGTCGGCCCCCGCGACGCGCTCGGCGAGGCCCGTGACCGCCGCGATGAGCCTGGCGCCGCTCACGATCGATGCCCCGCAGAACGCGGCCAGGCCCGCCCCAAGTCCGCCGGCCGCGCCCGCGCCGGGGAGGTCAACCACGTCCATGCCCCGCTCCTTGAGGAGCCTGCCCAGGTTCGCGAGCCCGCGGTCGAGGGCTTCAACCTGCTCGGGCGTCGCTCCCTTCTGAGGGCCGAACACCCTCGCGGCGCCCTCGGGCCCCGTGAGCGTATTGTCGACGTCTGAAGCGACGATGAAGTGCGTTCCCGTGAGCCTGGACTCGCGGCCCGAGGCGTCTATCGAGCTGATGCGCTCGAGGGACCCGCCGCCCGGAGCAAGCTCGTTTCCGTCTTTATCCAGGAACCTGAAGCCGAGGGCCGCCGCCATGCCGGTCCCACCGTCGACCGTGCCGCTGCCTCCGATGCCCACGATGACCTGGTGACATCCGGCGTCAAGGGCGTCGACTATCAGCTCGCCCGTTCCCCAGGTGTTCGCGGTCATTGGGTCGCGACTGCCCTCAGGCACCAGCGAGAAGCCGGAAGCCTGCGCCATCTCGATGACCGCGACCGGTTCGCCGGGCTGCAGGAGCCTGGAGACCTCGCCCCCCACGGTCGTCAGTCCCGCACTCGAGGCGGGCAGGTAAGCCCACCTGGCATCGACCTGCTGACCGGGCAGCGGCCCGCGCACCCTGGCGCTGCGGATCTGGGCGCCGGTTGCCGCGGCCAGCGCCTCGACCGTCCCCTCACCTCCGTCGGCCATGGGACAGACCTCGAGGTCGGCGTCTTTCTGTGTGAGCCTCACGCCTTCCGCTATTGCTTCGGCGACCTCTACCGCGCTCAGGCTTCCCTTGAACTTGTCCGGTGCGATCACTATACGCATACGGATATATTACATCGGGCGGCCGGGCAGGTCAGGCTCCGCGCAGACGAAAGCACGTCATCGGCGTCTACAGCCTCGCGTGCGCGGTGTTCCTCCGGGGTTCTTGCAGGCCGTTCACCAGGTGATCAGGAGGCGAGCTTCTCGGCGAGGTCGACCGCCTCGGCCGGGCTGGACGCCTTGACTATCCCCTTCCCGGGCAGGTCGGGGCGTTCGAGGTCCCAGGTGTCGAGGCCGATCACCGGCTTGCCCATCTTCAGCCCGAAAGCGATCTCGGAGAGGGTGCCGTAGCTCCCTCCCACCGCGATGAGCGCTTCGCCGGAGAGCGCGACCAGCGCGTTGCGGGCGTGGCCCATGTCCGTCGGGACCGACACGGTCAGCCAACTGGACGCCCTCGTCCGGTCCGCGTCAGGCAGGATCCCGATGCTCACACCGCCCTCGCCGTCCACTCCCCTCGCCGCCGCGTCCATCACGCCACCGAGCCCGCCGCACACCATGACGTGCCCGCGCCTGGCGATGACGGCGCCCACCTCGTACGCCATGTCGAGCCACTCCCTGCCGCACTCCGACGCGCCGACGACCGATATGTACATCACGACCTCCAACTCCGTGGCCACTGGCTTCCTTCCCAATTATAAAGGCCGAAACGGTCGCGTGTGCGAGGTTTGACATCAAACCCACCGTGTTGGAGAATCACCGCGACACGGGGGGCAGGGGTTTGCCAGAGGAGCGGGTGATCTTCACGGCGGGGCGGCTCGCGGAGGCTTCTATCGAAGCCGGCGGGATCCGCTGCGTCTCCCCTATTAGACTCCACGAAAGAAACCACGGCACCAACTCGAGGTACGGGGGAGAACTGTCCGAGGAATCCATCGCCGAGATCTTCGCTTCGATGGACAGCTCGGCGGACCGGCTGACCAGGATCGTCGACGAGCTCATGGACGTGTCGCGCATCGAGAAGCAGGAGGTCGTGCTCCATAAGAAGACTTCCGACATGGGGCAGCTGCTCCTGCGCGCCATCAAGGGGGTCAGGGCGCGGGGGGGGGCGCAACAACTTCAACGTGACGGTCTCGCCCGGCCTGGGCGAGGTGGAGGTGGACCCCGAGCAGCTGGTCCAGCTCCTGACCATACTCCTCGAGAACGCGGTCAACTTCTCGCCGGACGACTCCGCGGTTGACGTGACCGCCGGCAGCCTGGAGAACACTTTCGCGGTGAGCGTCCGGGACCGCGGGCCGGCGTCCCCGAGGGCGAGCTGATCTTCGAGCGCTTCTACCAGGTCGATGACGTGCTGCATCATTCCACGCCGGGGGTGGGCCTCGGGCTCTACATAGCCCGTGAGGTAGTCGACGCCCACGGGGGGTCGATAGAGTGCGTCCCTTGCGACTCCGGGGCGGAGTTCCGCTTCACCATACCGATGGGCGCGAGAAGGTCCTGACCGCGCCGGGGCCGGGCCAGTATTCCCGCCGCTCCCTTCGCCTGTCACCTGCCCTATAATTAGAATGGAAGATCGAAGCCCGCGACGTCACTGCCTGCGCCCATGGATAAAAAACTGCGGATACTGATGCTGGAGGCGAACTCCGCCGACGCCACGGCGGTGGCGAAAGAGCTGCGCAAAGCAGGCATCTCTTTCGAGTCGCGGCGCGTCGAGACCAAGCAGCATTATGAGGAGGGCTTGCAGGAGTACGAGCCCAATCTTATCCTCGCCGACTACTGGCTCCCGTCTTTCGACGGCGTGTCGGCCCTCACCATCGCTCAGGAGATGCTCCCCGAAGCCCCGTTCATCTTCGTGTCGGGTGCGCTCGGCGAGGAGCTTGCCATTGACGCCATGAAACACGGCGCCACGGACTACGTATTGAAGGTCGGCCTCTCGCGCCTGGTGCCCGCGGTCCGGCGGGCGATGCGCGAGTCGGAGGAGCGGGCCGAGAGGAAGCTCGCCCAGGAGAAGCTGCGCGAGAGCGAGGAGCGACTCAAGTCGATCTTCGAGGGTGTCGCCACCGGCGTGATCATCATCGACCCCGAGACTCACAAGATCGTCGACGCCAACCCCGCGGCCGTGGAGATGATCGGCTTCCCGCGGGAAGGCATCGTGGGACAGACCTGCCACAAGTCCATCTGCCCCGCCAGGAAAGGCCACTGCCCTGTGACCGACCTGGGCCAGGACCTCGACCGCGCCGAACAGGTCATGCTCACAGCGGGCGGCGAGGTTCAAGTCCTCAAGACCGCGACGCGCGTGGTCCTGGAAGGCAGGGAGCACCTCCTCGAGAGCTTCGTGGACGTCAGCGACAGCAAGAAGATGGAGAAGGCGCTGCGCGAGAGCGAGGACGCCGCCCGCACGCTGCTCAATGCCCCCATCGGCGCGGTGGCGATGGTCGACGCGGGCCTGTGCGTCCTGGCCATAAACGAGACCGGCGCCCAAGCGTTCGGCAGACCTTCCGCCGAGCTGGTCGGCGCGAGCATCCTGGACCGGCTGGAACCGAACGTCGCTCAGGCAAGGGCCGAGCGTTTCAAGAAAGTCCTCAAAACGGGAAAGCCCGAGCAGTTCGAAGACGAGCGCGACTCCACGTTTTTCGAGAACGCGGTGTTCCCGCTCTTCGACGAGCGGGGAAAGGTCAACAGGCTGGTCATCTTCGGGCAGGACATCACCAAGCGCAAGCTTGTCGAGGTCGCCCAGAAGAAAGACCGCGACTTCATCTCAAAGGTCCTCGATACCGCCGGTGCCCTGGTCATGGTCGTTGAGACGGAGGGACGGATCGTCCTCTTCAACCGGACGGCGGAGGAGGTCTCCGGCTTCCGGTTCGACGAGGTCCGAGGAAAGCCGCCCTGGGACGTCTTCATCGATCCGACCCAGGCAAAAGCGATTCGTGCGGCGTTCATGCACGTAGCCGGCGGGGGGACCCTGGGGCCGTGGGAGGCCCTGTGCCTGACGAAGAGCGGGGAGCTACGCAACATAGCCGGCTCGCACGCCACCCTGCTCGGGCAAGACGGCGAGGTCGAATACCTCATCGTCACCGCGACCGATATAACCGAATCGCGCCAGGCGGAAGTAGCGCTCAAGGAGTCCGAGGAGCGCTACAGGAGCGTGTTCGGTTCGACCGGGACCGCGATGTGCATCGTCGATCAAGAGGCTACCATCACCTTCCTGAACAGCGAGTTCGAGCGCATCTCCGGGTACCCGGCGGAAGATATCACGAGCAAGAAGAAGTTCGGCGAGTTCCTCGGCGAGTCCCAGGTGGAGGACTTCCTGGGTTACATGAACGAGCTGGACCGCATTTCGGCGCATGGGACGGAGGGCCCTGTCCACTTCGAGTGCTCTTTCACCGACAGGGAAGGCAGGGTGCTCACGATGCTCGCCAACATGGGCAGGCTGCCGGGCTCGGGGGCGGGGACGAACGCCATCTCGCTCATCGACATCACGCGCGAGAAAGAGTACGAACAGGACCTCCGGGAGCGCGCCGAGCGCCTCCGAGACTTTCTGGTAGTCGCGTCCCACGAGCTGCGCCACCCTATCGCCATCGTGAAAGGTTATGCGAACACCCTGACCGAGTACATGGAGCGCATGCCGCACGAACTGGTGCAGGAGATACTGGACGACATCAACCTCTCCACGGACCGTCTGACTCGTTACGTCGAACAGTTGCTCGACGTGTCGCGCGTGGAGCAGGGCCGCCTCTTCGTCAACCGTGAGGCGTCGGACCCCGAGATACTGCTGAAGATGGCCCTGGACGACACCCGCGTCATGGGCGTAGAGAACCAGTTCATCACGCGCGTGGCGGTGACCGGGCCCATCGCCGTGGACACCGAGAAGTTCGTTCAGCTTGTCCACATACTGATCGACAACGCGGTCAAGTTCTCGCCGAAGGGCTCGCCCATCGAGATCGAGGTGGAGCGCAGCGGAGATGTTATCATGGTCAGCGTGATGGACCGCGGCAACGGCATCCCGGAGGAGTCGAGGGCAAAGGTCTTCGACCGCTTCTACCAGGTCGAGGACGCGCTGCACCACTCGAAGCCCGGGATGGGGCTGGGGCTCTATATCGCGGGGCAGATAGTGGACGCGCACGACGGACGCGTCTGGGTGGAACCGCGCGATGGCGGCGGCTCGGTGTTCAAGTTCACTTTGAGATGAGCGATCGCGCGGGCGGCGGGGCCTTGCGCCCCTGGCAGGGCATTGCCGCGGCGCATCGCCTGAGGGGAAAGGTCTCGGATGAGTGCAACCGGCAGCCTGCGGGCTCTGGTAGTCGAAGACACGCCGGAGATGGCGGCTCAACTCAAGAGGATCCTCGAGAGAAGGTTCTCGTTCGACGTGGAGCTCGCCCCGGACTGCGCGACGGCGAGGGGCAGCCTCCAGGACAGCGCGTTCGACATCGTGACTCTCGACTTCATGCTGCCGGACGGCCGGGGGCTTGAGCTGCTCGAGGAGATAACCGCAAGGGGCGAGATCCCCCGCGTGATAATGGTCACGGGTCACGGTGATGAAGACTCGGCCGTGCGCTCGTTCCGTTCCCAGGCGAGCGGGTACGTCGTCAAGGACCAGCACCTCTCCGACCGCCTCAGCGAGTCTGTCGCCAAAGCACTGACGGAGATAGACCTGCGGAAGGCCCAGGCCCAGCTCTCCAGGCACGAGGCGCACTTCCGCTCGCTGACGGAGAAGTCGTCCGACATCGTCACCACCATCCGTCCCGATGGCACTATCCTTTATGAAAGCCCGTCGATCGAGCGCTTCCTCGGCTACAAGGCCGACGATATGATCGGGATGAACGCTTTCGACTTTGTCCATCCTGAAGACCTCCCGCGGATCTCGCGCCAGGTACAGGGAGCCCTTGAGACGCCCGGCGCGATCCTCGTGATGGAGTATCGGTTCCGGCACAAGGAAGGGCCCTGGAGGTACCTCGAGAGCGTTGGGCGCAACCTGCTCGCCGATCCGGTCGTCGCCGCCATCGTCATCAACTCGCGTGACGTCACCAGGAGAAAGCGCGCCGAAGCCGAGCTCGAGGATTACCGCAGGCGCCTGGAGCAACTGGTCGAGGAACGCACTGCCGAGCTCAACAAGACGAACGAGCAGCTTCGCGAAGAGATAGCGGAGAAGATGCAGGCGGAGGCTGAGCTCAAGGAGAGGGCCGAACGCCTCGCGGACTTCCTCACCGTGGCCGCGCACGAGCTCCGGCACCCGATCAGTGTCGTCAAGGGCTACACCACGATGCTGCAGGGCTACCTGGACAGGATGGACCCGGCGGCGCTCGGCGAGATCCTTACGGCCCTCGATATCTCCGTCGACCGGCTGACAGGCCACGTGGACGAATTGCTCCAGGCGTCGCTGGTCGAGGAAGGACGGTTCACTTTCGAGAAAGAGGAGGCCGACCTCAAGCCTCTCATCGAGAGCTCGGTGGAGGACCTGCGGGGGCTGCGGCGGGACAACGAGGTGAAAGTTAAGACAGGGCGGGGGACGGGGCGAGCCGTGGTGGACCCGGTGAGGTTCAAGCAGCTCATGGACATACTCCTCGATAACGCGGTCAAGTTCTCGCCGGAATCTTCGCCGGTGGAGGTGGAAGTCAAGAGCCTGCAGAGGCTCACCACGGTTTCGGTCATGGACCGGGGCATCGGAGTCCCCGAGGACCACCGCCAGCAGGTCTTCGACCGCTTCTTCCAGGTCGAAGAGGTGAAGCACCACTCGAGCGTGGGACTGGGGCTCGGGCTCTACTTCGCGCGCATCATCGTCGAAGCCCACAATGGAGAGATTCAGTGTTTAGAAAGACCGGGTGGAGGATCGATCTTCCGGTTTACTATAGCGCCAGACCAACCCGGTCTTTCCTGACTTCTACGAGAGACACCACACCCCACATCCTCACTAAGGCCTGCCGACGCACACAAGAATGCTTCTGGCTGAACACGTTAGCCGGGTCAGGTCCTTTTTCCTAAATCCCGAGCTTCTTGCGTGATGACAAGCTTAAGAACACGGACCTGACCCCCAGAAGTTAAGCGCCCGCCAAACCCACCGGAGGGGTCGAGCCTGTGATGTAGAATGTAGCAGAGCGGGCGAGGGACCGGCCTCCGCCCGTGACGGTGGGGGTGATGAGGCTGCTCAAGGAGATACGCATCCACGGCCGCGGCGGGCAGGGCAACGTCACCGCGAGTGAGTTCCTCGCGGAGGCGGCCTTCGCCGACGGCCTCTATGCCCAGGCGTTCCCCATGTTCGGCTCGGAGCGCCACGGCGCGCCCGTCACCGCGTACGTCAGGATAAGCGACAAGCCCATACGCCTCCGCAGCCAGATATACGAGCCCGATTACGTGATCATCCAGGACGCGAGCCTGTTCGCGGGCAACGACCTCCTGGAAGGGCTGGCCGACGGCGGCCTGATCATCATCAACACCGGCCGGCCCGCCGCCGATTTCAAGATCCCCGCCAGGTTCAAGGTCGTGACCGTGCCCGCGACCGAGCTCGCGCTCGACATCGTCGGCAAGCCTATCATCAACACCATCATGGTCGGCGCTTTTGCGAGCGCGTCCGGCGAGATACACCTCAAGGCCCTCGAGGCAAGCATCCGCGAGAGATACCCCGGAGAACTCGGCGAGAAAGAGATCGTGGCCATGCATAAGGCCTTCGAACAGGTGGGGGGCGTCAAGGCATGAAGAACCGGTTCGGCGTCGTCGTCCAGCCCGGGACCACACGCGACCAGAAGAAGACGGGTTGGCGCATCTACCGCCCGAGGTTCCTCCAGGAGAACTGCATCGGCGACCGCGCCTGCGAGCTCTGCTGCCCCGACGGTGCGGTCTACCGCATCGAGAAGAAGAAGTACGACGTCGACCTCGACGCCTGCAAGGGATGCGGCATCTGCGCCGAGATGTGTCCCGTGGAAGACATCGTGATGGAGCTCGAGGAAGAGCCCGACCGCGCTGTCGGACGGCACGCGAGCGAAGAATATACCAGCCGGATCTCGACCGCCGAGATCAAAGGTAAGCCCGGCAAGAAGCCTGGCGGCGCTAAGAAGAAGTCTGGCGGCGACGGACCGGAGGAGTCGCCATGATGCGGATAATGGAGGGCTCGCAGGCCGTCGCCGAGACCGTCGCGCTCTGCCGCCCCAGGGTCGTCTGCGCTTACCCCATTACGCCGCAGACCCATATCGTGGAGGGCCTGGCGCGGATAATAACCGACGGGAAGCTCGAGGCCGGATACGTCCTGGCGGACAGCGAGTTCACCGCGGCTTCCGTCGTCCTGGGGGCCTCGGCGACCGGCGCCCGCGCCTACACCGCGACCTCCAGCCAGGGCCTGCTCCTTATGACCGAGGTGATGTTCAACATCGCGGGCATGCGCCTGCCGGTGGTGATGACGGTCGCCAACCGCGCCGTCTCCGCGCCCATCAACATCTGGAACGACCAGCAGGACTCCATGTCGCTACGCGACTGCGGCTGGATACAGATGTACGCCGAGGACGTGCAGGAGGCGTGCGACATGCACGTGCAGGCTTTCGCCATTGCCGAAGAGCTGAACATCCCTGTGATGGTGTGCATGGACGGGTACGTGCTCACCCACGCCACCGAGCCTGTCGACATCCCGTCGGCGGAAGAGGTCGACGCCTGGCTGCCGCCCTTCGAGCCGAAATTCTACCTGACGCCCAAGGACCCGATCACCCTGGGCTCGATGGCGGGCCCCGACGCCTACCAGGAGATCAGGCTGCTGCTGCACCAGGCCATGGAGAAGGCTTCAGCCACGATCCACTCGACGGCGCAGAGCTTCGAGAAGGAGTTCGATCGTCAGCAGGGCGGGCTGCTCGACGTCTACCGCGCGATCGACGCGGAGGTGCTGCTGGTTTCCATGGGCTCGCTGCTGGGCACCATGAAGGACGCGGTCGACGAGCTTCGCGATGAGGGCCACCGGGTAGGCATCGTCAAGGTGAGGACCGTGAGGCCCTTCCCGAGGACCGAGCTCAACGAGGCGCTGTCCGCCGCCCGCGCCGTCGGGGTGGTGGAGAAAGACATCACGCTGGGGCTCGAGGGCATCCTCTGCTCCGAGATCCGGTCGGCTTTCTGTGGAGCGGCGGTCACGCCCAACATATCGAGCTTCGTGGTCGGGCTCGGCGGCCGCGACGTCCGCAAAGAACACATACGCGAGATAGCACTTGGGCTGCTCAAGGACGATACCTGCAGGGTTGAGATACCCGGCGTCGACCACGAGGTCCTCTGGTCAGCCCACGAGACGGATTAATCTGTAGCGCCGGCGTCTCGCCGGCAGACGGAGACGAACAGGAGTAAGTCAATGGCAGTCGAGCAGGTCGAATCGAGGCTCCTGGCCTATGGCCACACCGCGTGAGCAGGGTGCGGCGAGGCGCTTGCCGCCCGCACGGTAGCCCAGGCGGCCGGACCGGACGTGATCTTCACGAGCGCGACCGGCTGCCTCGAGGTGTTCACCACCCGGTACCCGCGCTCATCGTGGCAGGTCCCGTGGATCCACTCGCTGTTCGAGAACTCGGCCAGCGTCGCGTCGGGCATCGAGGTCGCGCTCAAAGCGCTGGGGCGCTCCGACGAGGCTAAGGTCATCGCCCAGGCCGGCGACGGTGGCACCGCCGACATCGGCATGGGGGCGCTCTCGGGCATGCTGGAGAGAGGGCACGACATCCTCTACGTCTGTTACGACACCGAGGTCTACTCGAACACCGGCTTCCAGCGGTCAGGGCTCACGCCGATGGACGCGCTCACCACCACCAGCCCGACAGGCGGACTCTCCTGGGGCAACACGACGCGAAAGAAAGACCTGCCGGCGATCGTCGCGGCACATCGCGTTCCGTACATCGCTACGGCTTCGGCCGGATACCCGGTGGACATCGAGCGGAAGATAAAGAAAGCCCTGTCCATCACCGGGCCCAAGTACGTCCAGATACATTGCTCATGCATCCCCGGTTGGGGCATCGAGAGCAACTTGAGCGTCAAGATTGCGCGGCTCGCGGTGAACAGCGGGCTCTATCCGTTGTTCGAGATGGAGGACGGACAGCTGGCCCGCGTGCGAAAGATCAAGGCCGAAGACAGGGTCGGCGTCGAGGAGTACCTGCGGCCGCAGAAGCGGTTCGCGCACCTGTTCAAGTACCCCGGCGGCAAGGAACATCTGGATGAGCTCCAGGCCATCGCCGACGCGAACATAGAGAAGTACGGCCTTGCATGAAAAACGGGGGTCATGAAAAACAGGGGTCAGGCACTTTTTCGCTGATATTCTTTCACTCTCGCCGTGTTATGTTTAAAGGAGTATAAGCAACGACGCTGAATGTGGTTGGCATATCCTTTGCACAGGTGCAAAGGTGTTTGTTATTCTTACCGTGTTCTTGAGTCAGTAACCCAAGGAGGTTGAACGAATGGCAAACGATGCGGAGCGCGAGGAGTATCTCAATAAGCAGATCCAGGACCTCGAGGAAGAGACCAAGAGGCTCGGCGCTCAGATGGAAGAGCAGCTGGGCGTCTCCTGCGATTTTGGCTCGTGCGTGTTCGACCCGTCCCTGGACAGCATCGAGTTGAAGATCGATGAGATCCAGCGGCGCAAGAAGATGCTCGAGGTCATGCAGAAGACCATCAAAGAGTGCGAGGTGTCCTAGCCAGCGCGACAGCATGCCCGCGGAGCGCGACGGCTGCAGGGGGGCGCTCCCGGATGACCTTTATCAATGCGGTGCCGGACGCTTATATCTACAATTAGAATGCGTTGTTCTTTGGGCGTGGGCAAGGCCGAGCGTTGAGGTTAGCATACGAAATATCGTTACACTATAATCACTGCACTGTTTTTGCCGACGACCCAATTCCTAGCCACTAAAAGGTAGGACTATTGCCAGAAGTAAGGCCGGATTTCAGGGAGAGTCTCAGCAAAGTAGAGGGCGCGGGAGAGCTCGCTTACTGCTACCAGTGCAGCGCGTGCGTCGGCGAGTGCCCGGCCGCGCAATACTGCCCGGGCTTTAACCCGCGCGAGATCGTCCTCGCTTCCCTTCTCGGGGTCGCCGATTACCTCACCGAAAAGGGTTCAGTCATCTGGCAGTGCACCACCTGCTACAAGTGCTACGAGAGGTGCCCGCAGGGCACCCACCCGATCGAGGTCGTCACCGCGCTCAAGAACATCGCTTTCGAGAAAGGCACCGCGCCTGAGGGCGTCGCCGTCCTGCGCGAGACAGTGAAAGAGAACGGGACCATCATCGTCTCGTCGGAGGCGATCGAGAGCAGGCGCGGCGAGCTCGGGCTCTCCAGAGCGCCCGCTGCCCCCGTCGACCAGATAAAGAAGCTCCTGGGGTGACCATTGGCTAAAGCCGGCACCGACAAATACACACTGTTCCTGGGGTGCATGATCCCTCTGCGGCACCCGCAGATCGAGGCGGCCGCGCGCAAAGCGCTGCCCCGCGTCGGTATCGAGGTGACCGACATAGAAGGCTTCTCCTGCTGCCCGGAGCCGTGGACCGTCAAAGGCGCCAGCCTGGACGACTGGCTGGCTGTCGCTATGCGCAACCTGGCTGTCGGCGAGAAGGCGGGCCGCGACATGCTCGTGCTGTGCAACGGCTGTTACGCGACCCTGACCGAGGCGGCGCACATCGCGGCCGATGGCAGCGAGGCGAAGGCCGCCGCGGACAAGAAGCTCTCGGCGCTCAAGCTCTCTTATAAAGGAAAGAACCGGGCGCGCCACGTCGCGTCGGTGCTCTCCGACATGGGGCCCGACAAGGTCGCCGCGTCCGTAAGGAAACCTCTCGAGGGGCTCAAGGTAGCGGTGCATCACGGCTGCCACCTCCTGAGGCCCGCCGACATCATGGGTTTCGACGACCCCTTCGAGCCGACAAAGCTGGAGGCGCTGGTGGAGGCGCTGGGCGCGGAGGTGGTGCCTTACGCCGGCTACACCGATTGCTGCGGCAAGGCGACCCACGACCCCGAAGCAACGCTGAAGATGGCGAGCGACAAGATCACTTCGATGAAAGCCGCGGGCGCCGACTGCGTGGTGACGGTCTGCCCGGCCTGCTTTGAACAGTTCGACCTCGGGCAGGTCGAGATCAAGCGCAAGCTCGGCAAGGACCACAAGCTTCCCGCTTTCCATTACCTGCAGTTGCTGGCCCTGGCTCAGGGCGACGAGCCGGAGGAGTTGGGGTTCAAGAGGCATCGCGTGGACGTGAAGCCCGCGCTTTCGAAGATCAAGGCATAACAAGGACTGACATTGGCGAAGATGACCGAAGTGAGGTGGCACGGCCGTGGAGGCCAGGGTGCTGTGGCATCCGCCGAGATGCTCGCGCTCGCCGCGATCGACGAGGGCAAGGCCGCGCAGGCTTTCCCGTCGTTCGGCCCCGAGAGGCGCGGCGCCCCGGTGATGGCTTTCACCCGGGTCGCGGACGAGTTCATCTGGCTGCGCACCGGCATCACCGAGCCCGACGTAGTGGTGGTGCTCGACCCGACGGTGATGGGCGCGGTGGACGTCGCCTCCGGCCTGAAAGAAGGCGGCATCATCGTCGCCAACACGTCGTCTTCCGCAGACCAGCTCAAAGACAAGTACGGGCTGACGCACAAGGTCTTCATCGTGAACGCGAACAAGATCGCCATCGACGAGATCGGGCGACGGATAACGAACACCACCATGATGGGCGCGCTGGTCAAGGCCACCGGCCTGGTCGACCTCGAGTCCGTCGAGAAGCAGATTGAGCACAGGTTCCCCGCCATTGCCGAGAAGAACATCAAGGCGCTGAGGCGGGCTTACCAGGAGACAGTGGTCTAAGGAGCGGACGTGGCAGACAAGCCGACATGGAAAGAGTACCCGATGGCGGCGACCATCCACGAGCCCGGCAGCGCCACCGGACAGAACACCGGCGACTGGCGCTCCGAGCGGCCGGTTCGCGACCCGGAGAAGTGCGATAAGTGCGGCATCTGCTGGATCTACTGCCCTGACGCCGCTCTCTTCATGAACGAGGAAGGCTTTTACGAGGTGGACCTGTACCACTGCAAGGGCTGTGGCATCTGTGCTCGGGAGTGCGCCAAGGGAGCGATAAGTATGGTCGAGGAGAGCGAGTAATGGGCACGCGCATAGGGCTCGAGGTCTCGCTGGCCGTCTCGGAGGCGGTGAAGCTGGCGCGGGCGGACGCGGTCGCGGCCTACCCCATCACGCCGCAGACGCACATCGTCGAGGAGCTCGCCCAGATGGTCGCCGACGGCGACCTCGACGCCGAGTTCATCATGGTGGAGTCCGAGCACTCCGCGATGAGCGCCTGCTGCGGGACCGCCGCGGTCGGCGCGCGGACTTTCACCGCGACGTCCAGCCAGGGCCTCGCGCTCATGCACGAGATGCTTTTCATCGCTTCGGGCCTGAGGTTCCCCATAGTGATGGCAATCGCCAACCGCGCCCTCTCCGCGCCCCTGTCCATCTGGGGAGACCAGAGCGACGTGATGGCCGAACGCGATGCGGGCTGGATCCAGATGTTCGCGGAGACCGGGCAGGAAGCGTTCGACCTCACGCTGTGCTGCTTCAAGATCGCCGAGGACAAGCGGGTGCTGCTGCCGACGGGCATCAACATCGACGGGTTCACCCTCTCCCACGTGGTCGAGCCGCTCGAGATGGAAAGCCAGGAAGACGTGGATGAGTGGCTGCCGACCTACGAGCCGCAGGTCATCCTCGACCCGGCGAAGCCGGTGACCATCGGGCCGGTCGGCTTCCCCGAGATCTACACGGAGATAAAGAAACAGCAGGACATGGCGCTGCGGGGCTCGTACGACGTGGTGCTGGAGGTCTGGAAGAGCTTCGAGGAAAAGTTCGGCCGCGCGTACAAGCCCATCGAGTCCTACCGCGCCGACGATGCCGAGGTCATCATCAACCTGATCGGGGCTATCGCGGGGACCGCCCGGATCGCCGTGGACAGGATGCGCGACGAGGGTAAGAAGGTCGGCTTGGTCCGCACGCGGCTCTGGAGGCCGTACCCGTTCGAGGACATGCGCAAGGCGGTCGCGGGCGCAAAGGCGGTCGCGGTGGTCGACCGGGCGCTGTCGTTCGGCGGGCCGGGCGGTCCGATCGCGAGCGAGCTGCGGTCGTGCCTCTATCCCCTCGAGAAGAAGCCCGCAGTGGTGGGCTTCATCGCGGGGCTCGGCGGCCGCGACGTCACCATTGAAGATTTCTACACCATAGTCGCTCAGACCGAGGAGGCCCTCGAGAGCGGCTACACAGACGAATACAAGATGATCGGAGTGAGAGAGTAGATGGCCGACAAGCAGGACGTCGAATTCATACCGCGACTACTCCCGCCGCGCGAGCTGTTCGCCGAAGGCCACCGTGGGTGCCAGGGCTGCGGCGAGGCGCTGGCGCTCCGACAGGTCCTCAAGGTCGCCGGGCCCAACACCATAGTCTGCAGCGCGACGGGCTGCATGGAGATCATCACCAGCCCCTACCCGGAGACCGCCTGGCGCGTGCCGTGGATACACGTGGCGTTCGAGAACGCCGCCGCGGTGGCATCCGGGGTGGAGGCGGGCATCAAGATCCTGAGGAAGAAGGGCCGCTACCCGGAGGGCAAGGTCAACATCATCGCGGTCGCCGGCGACGGGGGGACCGCCGACATCGGGCTCCAGGCGCTCTCGGGCGCGCTGGAGCGCCGGCACAACTTCACCTACGTCTGCACCGACAACGAGGCCTACATGAACACGGGCATCCAGCGTTCGTCGGCGACGCCGTGGGGCGCCAGCACCACCACGAGCCCCAGCGGCAAGGAGTCGTTCGGCCAGCAGACGCCCAAGAAGAACCTGCCCAAGATAGTCGCAGCGCACGACATCCCGTACCTCGCCACGGCATGCCCGAGCTATCCGCTCGACCTCATGAACAAGACCCGCCGTGCGCTCGAGGCCGAGGGCCCGACGTACCTGCACGTGCTCTCGCCGTGCCCCACGGGGTGGCGGCATCCCATAGACATGGCGGTGGAGATAGGCCGGCTGGCGGTGGAGACCGGGGTCTTCCCGCTATACGAGGTGGTGGACGGCAAGCTCAAGCTGGACATGGTGATGGAGACGCGTAAGCCCGTGATCGATTACCTTAAGCCTCAGGGGCGGTTCCGCCACCTGAAGCCCGAGCAGATAGAAGAGATACAGCGAGGGGTCGACGCGTACTACGAGTCGCTCGTTTACCGCGCCGAGTGCGACGCCAAAGCCCCTGCGCCCCGCGCCGAGGAATGGTAACGCAAAACAGGGACAGGCACCTTTTTGCATTTTGACAAGGAGACCGCAGTAAATGGCTGAGAGAGGTTCCGTCCTCGTAGTCGGAGGAGGAATAGGAGGAATACAGGCCGCGCTCGACCTTGCCGAGTCGGGCTACCGGGCGTACCTGCTCGAGAGCGGTCCCGCCATCGGCGGGGTCATGTCAATGCTCGACAAGACGTTCCCGACCAACGACTGCTCGATGTGCATCCTGTCTCCGAAGCTCGTGGAAACGGGCCAGCACCCGAACATCGAGATCATCTCCTACGCCGACCTGGACAAGATCGAGGGCAAGCCCGGCGACTTCAAGGTCACCTACACGCAGAAGGCGCGCTACATCAACACCGAGCTCTGCACCGGCTGCGGCGCCTGCAGCGAAGCCTGCGTCCTCGCGGGCCGTATCGCCGACGAGTTCAACGTGGGGCTCTCCAAGCGGAGCGCGTGCTACGTCCCGTTCGCCCAGGCAGTCCCGCGGGTCGCCCTGATAGACCCGGGCGAGTGCCTCCAGCTCACCAAGGGCAAGTGCAAGAGCCCTTGCATCAAAGCGTGCGTGGCGGGCGCCATCGATTTCGACATGAAAGAAGAGAAGGCGACCTTGAACGTGGGCGCCGTCATATTGGCCTCCGGCGCCGAGCCTCGCAAGATAGAAGACCTGCGCTCGTACCACCCGGAGCACCCCAACGTGGTGTCTTCCATCGAGGTCGAGCGGATCATGTGCGCGAGCGGCCCCTCCGCTGGCCGGGTGGTGAAGCCATCCGACGGCGAGCACGCCTCCAAGATCGCGTTCATCCAGTGCGCGGGCTCGCGTGACGAGAAGTACAACCCGTACTGCTCGAGCGTCTGCTGCACCTACGCCGTCAAGGAAGCGACCGTCATCAAGGAGCACGATCCCGATATCGACTGTCACATCTTCCATATTGACATGCGCACCTTCGGCAAAGGCTTCGAGCAGTTCAAGAACCGCGCCGCCGAAGAATACGGTGTCAAGTTCACCCGCTTCAAGGTCCCCGCCGTCGAGGTCGCGGGGCCCGACTCGCTCTCTATCCGTTACCTGGACCCGGAGGGCAAGTGGCAGACCGAAGATTTCGACCTCGTGGTGCTATCGGTCGGGTTGAACCCGGGCTCCCTCGAGCCGCTCCAGGCAGCGGGAGTCGAGCTGGACCGGTTCGGTTTCGTCGCCTCGAAGCAGACCGCGCCGATCGACACGTCTGCGGCCGGCATCTTCGCCTGCGGCTCGTCGGCCGGGCCCAAGGACATCCCCGAGACCGTCGCCCAGGCATCCGGCGCCGCCGCCAAGGCCGGAGCGCTGCTGGCTGGTGCCCGCGGCACGGAAGTCTCACGCAAGGAGTATCCGCCCGAGATCGAGCTTGACGGGAGCGAGCCCCGCGTGGGCGTTTTCGTCTGCTCGTGCGGGAAGAACATCGGTGGCGTGGTGGACGTTGCCGCGGTGACCGAGTACGCAGAGGGCCTGCCGGGCGTCGCGTACGCCGAGAGTAATATATACACCTGTTCGGGCGAGTCCTGCGACAGGATCAAGGAGGCCATCAGCGGCCACAGCCTCAACCGGGTCGTGGTGGCGGCCTGCACCCCGCGCACTCACGAGCCCCTCTTCCGCGAGACCATCCGCGAGGCCGGGCTCAACCGCTACCTCTTCGACCTCGCCAACATCCGCGACCAGTGCTCGTGGGTCCACTCGGGCGAGCCCGAGAAGGCCACCGCCAAGGCGAAGGACCTGGTGCGCATGTCGGTGGCGCGCGCGAGGCTGCTCGAGCCTCTCCCGCAGATGCCGGTCAAGGTGACGCCTGCCGCCCTGGTTGTGGGCGGCGGCCTGGCGGGCATGGCGGCCGCGCTGGAGCTGGGGCGCGCCGGCTACAAGACTTACCTCCTCGAGAAAGAGTCCGAACTCGGCGGCGGCATACGCGAGGTGCCTGACATCCCGGGCAACGAAGAGCTGAAAAATATGATGGCCGACTTCGGCGCGATGAAGAAAGAGCTCTCCTCGCTCGACTCCGTCGAGGTGATAACGGACGCGAAGCTCACCGGCTTCTCGGGCTACATCGGCAACTTCAAGGCGCTGGTCGAAACCTCGGGCAAGAACCGCGAGATCGACGCGGGCACGGTCATCCTCGCCACCGGGGGCAAGGAACACGTGCCCACCTCTTACCTGTACGGCAAGAGCGACAGGGTGGTGACCCAGACCGGGCTGGAGGAGGTCCTTGCGAAGGGGCTCAAGGCGAAATCCGTGGTGATGATCCAGTGCGTGGAGTCCCGCGAGCCGGAGCGCCCCTACTGCAGCCGCGTCTGCTGCACTTCCGCGCTCAACAATGCGCTCGCCATCAAGGGCGCGAGCCCTGACACCGCCGTTTACATCCTCTATCGCGACATCATGGCCTACGGCCTCGCCGAAGAGAACCTCTACCGGCTCGCCCGCGAGGCGGGCGTCACTTTCGTCCGCTTCGAGGTGGACGCCAAGCCCGAGGTGATCGAGTCCAAGGGCGGTGTCACCGTAAAGGTAAAGACTCCCGACCTCCCGGTCTCCCTTGAGATCCCGGCAGACCTGCTGGTGCTCTCGGCGCCGGTGGTCGCTGAGGGATCGAATCGCGAGCTCGCCGAGATGATGAAGGTCCCCGTCGATGAGTACGGCTTCTTCCTCGAGGCGCACGTCAAGCTGCGCCCCGTTGACTTCGCCACCGCGGGCATCTTCGTCGCCGGCATGTGCCACTATCCCAAGCTCATCGACGAGGCGATCAGCCAGGGAGCGGCTGCTGCCGGTCGCGCGGCGACCATCCTCTCCAAGGAGTTCGTGATGGGCGAAGGCGCGGTAGCCAGCGTGGAGGAGCGCTTCTGCCGCGGTTGCGGCGAGTGCGAGAACGCCTGTGAGTTCAGCGCCGTGGCGGTCCGGGAAAAAGAGGACGGCAGGCTCGTCGCGGAGGTCAACGAGGCCCTCTGCGTCGGCTGCGGCATGTGTGCGGTGGCGTGCTGGAGCAACGCGATCGAGATGAAGAACTTCACCGACAAGCAGATAGAAGCGATGATAGAAGCCGTGCGGCCCGAAGCGCCCGCCTCGAAGAAACAGAAGGTCTGACGAATGGCAGAGCCTGAGATAGTAGCGTTCGTTTGCAACTGGTGCGCCTATGCTGGCGCCGATTACGCCGGCGTCTCGCGCATTCAGTATCCGACCAACGTCCGCCTGGTGCGCGTGATGTGCTCCGGGCGCGTCGAGCCGTCCTTCATCCTGAAGGCTTTTGAGGAAGGCGCCGACGGCGTGCTGGTCGGCGGCTGCCATGAGGCTGACTGCCACTACATCAGCGGCAACCTCAAGGCCCGCGATCAGGTGGAGAGCACGAAGAAACTGCTGACGCTGCTCGGCCTCGGCGCCGACAGGCTCCGCATCAAGTGGATCAACGCCAACGAGGGTGAGGTGTTCGCGAGCGAGATTGCCGACTTCTCGAAGGCCCTCAAGAAGCTCGGGCCGAACCCGCTCGCCAAAGCGAAAAAGACCGCGGCCGCCCCACCGATCGACGCCGACGAGATAATGAAGCGGACCGACGCATACCTCTGCGTCGAGTGCGGAAAGTGCACCGCGTCCTGCCCGGTCTCGAGGCGCGACAGCGAGTTCAGCCCGCGAGCGACCGTCGAACAGTCGCTCGAGAAGCTGCACGGCGAGCTCGAGACCAGCCAGCAGTTGTGGGACTGCCTGACCTGCAGGACGTGTGAGGAGCGGTGCCCGTACAACGTGCGGTTCTCCGAGTTCATCAGGGACTCGCGCGTCGAGGCCCTCGACCTGGGACTCGATGGATGCCCGACACAGTCCGGGCAGATGTACTCGTGGATGCGGATGATGGCCGCCGACGGCCTGACCCAGGAGCGAACCTCCTGGCTGCAAGGCCTCAAGACAAAGCCGAAGGCGACAGCCAAGTCCGACGTTATGTTCTTCGTCGGGTGCCTTCCGCACTTCGACGTCAGCCACGGCCACATCTCGCCGAGCTCGCTCGACATCGCACGCAACTCCGTCGCCATCCTGAACGCCGCCGGCATAACCCCGGTCGTGCTCCCGGACGAACGCTGCTGCGGGCATGACCTGCTCTTCGCGGGTGACCCGGCGCGCTTCGAGGCGCTGGCGAAGAAGAACGCAGAGCTTTTCAAGGCCGCCGGCGTCAAGCGCATCGTCGTCTCCTGCCCGGAGGGCTACCAGACTCTCGCGAGCGAGTACCCGAAGGTGGTCAAGGGCTGGGACATAGATGTCATGCACATCTCCGAGCTGCTGGCGGACCGCATCGACGCGGGCAAGCTCTCCTTCGGCAACGAGGTCGCAAAGACTGTCACTTACCAGGACCCGTGCCGGCTTGGGCGCTACATGGGCGTGTACGATGCGCCGAGGAGAGTCCTGGAAGCGATCCCCGGGGTCGAGTTGGTCGAGATGGAGCACAGCGGCGCGGACGCCATCTGTTGCGGTGTGAGCTCGTGGGTCTCGTGCGGCGCCACCGCCAAGAGCATCCAGATGGCGAGGCTCGCGGAGGCGAAGGCGACGGGCGCGGACGTGCTGGTGACGGCATGCCCCAAGTGCCAGATACATTTCCGTTGCGCGCTGTCGGGCAAGGTGCCGGGTGACCGCGCCGCGGTCGATATCCCTATAGAAGATTTCACATCGATAGTCGCTGAAGCGCTGGGCCTCGTCGAGGCCGCAAAGCCTGCGAAAGCCAAGACCAGGAGTAAGAGTTAATGTCCGAATCAGTACTCATCATCGGCGGCGGGGTCTGCGGGATACAGGCGGCCCTCGACCTCGGGGACAAGGGGATGCACGTCTACATGGTCGAGAAGCAGCCGTCCATCGGCGGCCGCATGGCGCTGCTCGACAAGGTGTTCCCCACCAACGACTGCTCTATCTGCATCCTCGCGCCGAAGATGATCACCTGCTTCAACCATCCCAACGTCGACGTGCTCACCTGCTCCGAGGTCGAGGGCCTCACCGGCAAGGCGGGCAATTTCAAGGTGAAGGTACGCAAGCGCGCCCGTCACGTGGACGAGACGAAATGCACGGGCTGCGACGCCTGCACGCAGGCATGCGCGCTCGCGGGCAGGATACCCGACGAGTGGAACCAGAACTTCAGCATGCGCGGCGCGGCTTATATACCGTTCATGCAGGCGGTCCCGCGAGTCGCGATCATCGACGAGGAGCGATGCCTGTTGCTATCGAAGGGCAAGTGCAAGAGCCAGTGCATCGAGGCGTGCCAGCGCGGAGCGATAGACTTCAAGCAGAAAGAAGAAGTGGTGACTCTCGAGGTCGGCGCCGTCATCGTCGCGACAGGCCTCGACATTTACGACCCGACGCCAGTCACCGAGTACGGTTACGGAAGGTTCGCGAACGTAATACACTCGATGGAATACGAGCGACTCATCAACGCGAGCGGACCGACGGGCGGTCACCTGAAGCGCCGCTCCGACGACGAGAGGCCGAAGCGCATCGCTTACATACAATGCGTCGGCGCGCGCGATGTGCGCAGCGGGCATCCTTACTGTTGCAGCGTTTGCTGCATGTACGCTACGAAAGATTCGATGCTCGCTTACATGCACCATGACGACACGGAGAATATAATCTTCTATACTGACTTAAGAGCATTTGGCAGGGGATTCGACGAATATATTAGGAGAGGTGCCGACGAGTACGGCATCACTTACGTCAGAGCGAGGCCGGGAGAGATTACAGAGGACCCGGAGACGAAGAACCTTTACGTGTGGTACGACGACACGGAAAGCGGTGGCGTGAAGAAAATGGAAGTGGACATGGTCGTGTTATCGACTGCGTTCGTCCCGCCTCCGGGGATAGAGAAGCTGGGAGAAGCTCTCGGCGTGAAGATGGATGAGTTCGATTTCTTCAAGGCGCAAGACGACCTGCTCGCTCCAATGGATACCAACGTGCCCGGGATCTACATAGCTGGCGCTTGCACGCGACCGATGGATGTGACCGATGCGGTGACCCAGGGGGGCGGCGCGGCAGACAGGGCAGCACAGACGATCAAAGAGTTCGTCGGTAAGAAGGCTTCGGCAAAAGCCGGGTCTGGGAGATAGGAGGTAGGAGATGGCAGCAGCGAAGAAGAAGACGGCGAAGAAGAAGGCTCCGGCCAAGAAGAGGGCCGCAGCGAAGAAGAAGGCTCCGGCCAAGAAGAGGGCCGCAGCGAAGAAGAAGGCGCCCGCGAAGAAGAAGGCTCCGGCCAAGAAGAGGGCCGCAGCGAAGAAGAAGGCGCCCGCGAAGAAGAAGGCAGCGAAGAAGCCTGCAAAGAAGAAGGCTGCCGCGCGGAAGAGGTAGCACCAACTGACGAGCGCCGGCGTCTTTCCGGCGCGCGGGCTTCCCGGTTGGCAGGCGGAAGCCCGGAAAAAATATATAGCAGTACCGAAAGGAATGGCCTTGGCTGACAAGAGAGCGGCCGGTAGCAAGGCGGCCGCCAGATCGTCGTCCCCGAAGAAGGACACGAGCAAGAAGGCAGCGACCAGGAGCAAAGAGCCGGCGGCCCCGAAGGTGGAGGCGGAAGCCCCCGCTGCCAGGGCGGCAGGCACAGCGAAGGAAGAGCCCCGCATCGGAGTTTTCATCTGCCATTGTGGCAGTAATATAGCGGGCTTCCTCGACGTCGCGGACGTGACCGAATACGCCGCGACGCTGCCTCACGTGGTCTTCGCGACGCGCAACCTTTACACGTGCGCCGAGGACGGCATCCAGGCCATAAAGCAAGCAATCAAGGAGCACGATCTCAACCGCGTCGTCGTGGCGTCGTGCACGCCGCGTACTCACGAGCCGCTGTTCCGCGCCGCATGCGAGGAGGCGGGGCTCAACAAGTACCTGTTCGAATTCGCGAACATCCGCGACCAGTGCTCCTGGGTCCACATGCACGAGTGGGACGCAGCAACAGCCAAGGCCAAGGACCTCGTGCGCATGAGCGTGATGAGGGCCACTCTGTTGGAACCCCTCAAGGAGATCTCGATCGACATCTTCCCTGCCTCCTGCGTGATAGGCGCAGGGATTGCGGGCATGACCGCGGCGCTGTCGATCGCCGCTCAGGGATACCAGGTCTACCTTGTCGAGAAGGAGGCGGAAGTCGGAGGGATGATGCGCAGCCTCGACAGGCTCACCCCCACCGACGCCGACCCCGCCCAGGTGATCTCCAACTACCTCAAGCGGATCAAAGCCGCTGAGAACATCCACCTCTATACCGGCGCGACGCTCAAGTCCGTCAATGGGTACTTCGGCAACTTCGACGTGACCGTCGGCCTCGGGGACCGTGACGAGACCTTCAAGGTGGGCACGGTGGTCGTGGCCACTGGCGCTGAGGAGATGAAGCCTGAAGGCCTCTACGGCTACGGAGAGCTTGAAAACGTGATAACCCAGGGCCAGCTCGAGTTGATGTTGAAGGAGGGCCGCGTGCCCGACATCAAGGACGCGGTCATCATCGGCTGCGTCGGCAGCAGGGGCCAGCGGGTCACCTACTGCAACCGCATCTGCTGCATGGTGGGCATCAAGAACGCCATCGCGCTGAAGGAGAAGTTCCCTGAGGCAAACGTGAGCGTGCTGCACAACGACATCGAGGTCTACGGGGTCATCCAGGAAGAGTGGTACAAGAAGGCGCGTTCGATGGGGATCCGCTTCAGGAAGTACAGCCCGGAGCGCAGGCCTGAGGTGTCGGCCGACGACGGCCGCCTCAAGGTCAAGACTTACATGGAACTGATGCAGCGCGAGGCAGAGATACCCGCGGATATGGTCATCCTTTCCTCCCCGCTGGTGCAGACTCAGGGAGGCCTCGACCTCGCCAAGATGTTGCGGGTCTCCGTCGGCCAGGACAAGTTCTTCTTCGAGGCGCACGTCAAGCTTCGCCCGGTGGACTTCGCCACTGACGGGATCTACGTCTGCGGGACCGCGCAGGGTCCCAAGGACATCGCCGAGAGCATCGCGCAGGCGCACGCCGCGGCGTCGCACGCCGTGAACCCGATGCGCAAGGAGACCGTCTTCACGGAAGCAATCACCTCAAGCGTCGATCCCGAGAGCTGCATCGGATGCGGCTTCTGCGCCTGGGTGTGTCCGTTCGGCGCGGTCGAGATGATCACCGACGAGAAGGGCCGTTGGGTCTCCAGCATCAACGCGGCGCTGTGCAAGGGCTGCGGCGCTTGCGCGGCCGGGTGCCCGACGCTGGCGATCCGCACCCAGCACTTCACCGAGGACCAGACGCTCGCACAGATCAAGGCTGCGTTCCCCGAGCCTTCGAAGCCCGGGCCGGACTACCAGCCCCAGGTCCTGGCGTTCACCTGCAACTGGTGCTCGTACGCCGGCGCGGACCTCGCCGGTGTCAGCCGTTTCCAGTACCCGCCGAACGTCCGCATCATCAGGCTGATGTGCTCCGCGCGCATCGACCCGCTCTACGTGCTCGAGGCTTTCCGAAACAACGCGGACGCGGTCCTGATGTCCGGTTGCCATATCGGCGACTGTCACTACATCAGCGCCAACCTCATGACTGAGGCGCGCTTCTTCGCGCTCAAGGACTACCTCGCAGACCTGGGCATGGACCCGGAGCGCCTGCAACTGGCCTGGATCTCTGCCGCGGAGGGCGAGAAGTGGGCGGAGGCCGTCAAGAACATCGTGGAGACCGCGAAGAAGCTGGGGCCGCTCGACAAGAGCGTGCTGCGCTACAAGGAATCCGAGCGCACCCCCACATAGGGGTCAGGCACCGTCCACCTTTTTGTCCACCCTCCGCTTAGAGTTTCTAACGATTTTGCCTACCATGCTTTTGGAAATTC